>Ga0182240_100110_pt1 | contig 38468 bp, 33 predicted proteins | sample hydfrates4_PW_90_FD_145594 | JGI IMG/M metagenome (GOLD analysis project Ga0182240, IMG submission 145594) | Subsurface microbial communities from deep shales in Texas, USA - hydraulic fracturing test 4_PW_90 | ecosystem: Environmental > Aquatic > Deep subsurface > Shale gas/oil reservoir >...
GGTACAGAAGGTAGGTTCTGAGGAAAACCCGCGCAACTTCCTTTTAATGCATGCCATGGGGCCGAATGTTGCAGGAGTCATAGGTTCCGCTGTTGCGGCGGGAGTGCTTTTGACTTTGTTTGGGTAATCTGAGATTTAAAATAGCCGGCAATAAATAATGCCGGCTTTAATTATGGTAAAATTAAAATAAAAAATCCTGTGTAAAAAATTTACTGGAGGTGAATCAAATGAATAGAAAATATTTGTATGGTCCGGTTTCATCTCGAAGACTTGGCAGGTCGCTGGGTGTTAATATTATGCCCCATAAAACCTGCAGTCTTGATTGTATTTATTGTGAATGTGGTAAAACTACAAACCTGACACTAGAAAGGAAAGAATATACTCCAACAGCAGAAATAATAAATGAACTGGCAGCATATTTAAAGGAAAAGCCGCAACTAGACTATATAACTTTTTCCGGTTCCGGGGAGCCTACTATGCACAGTGGTATAGGGGAGATAATAAGTTTTTTAAAAGAAAATTTTCCTCAATATAAGGTAGCAGTTCTCACTAATTCTACTTTATTAAATGATCCTCAAGTAAGAGAAGATATCAAAAATGCTGATTTAATAGTTCCTTCCCTTGACGGTGTGTCGAAAGAAGTTTTTCATAAAATTGACCGCCCTCATGAAAATGTAAGCATTGAAGAAATTGTTTCAGGTATTCGGAAATTAAAAGAAATATCATCGGGAGATATTTGGCTTGAAATATTTATTGTACCGGGTGTCAATGACACACCCGAGGAGTTGAAGCTTTTTAAAGAAATCCTAGAAAAAATTAACGTAACAAAGGTTCAACTTAATTCACTCGATAGGCCGGGGATCGTAGACTGGCTTAAACCTGCCGATAAGGAACATCTTAAGAAAATAGCCGCTTATTTAGGAAATGTTGAAATAGTGAATTGAAGTCCAGTATTAAATATTCTATAAAGTCAGGCTACCTTCAAAAGGTTTGAGAATTTCTTTCAATGTACTTGCAGATTTTTTTAATTTATCAATCTCCCGGTCACTAATAGGAACATTGAGAACTTCTGCTACTCCACTGCCGTCAACTATGCACGGGAGACTCAGGCAAATATCATTTATACCAAAATGCCCGTTAACAAGGGTTGATACAGTTAATACGGAACGTTCACTGCGGAGTATTGCTTCGATAATTCGGGTGATACCGAGGCCAATTGCAAAATATGTGGCGCCTTTTCTCTCAATAATTTCATAAGCGGCCCTGACAACTTTAGTAGTTATCTCCTGGTGCCAGTCATTTTCAAGTTGTTCTCTTACGCACTCCTTACAAAACTTATCTACAGGTATGCCGGCAACATTTGCCGTACTCCATGCCAGTACTTCTGAATCGCCATGCTCACCAAGCACATATGCGTGAACATTTCGAGCATCTACATTACAGTGCTGGCTTAAAAGGTGACGGAAGCGTGAACTATCTAATACTGTACCGGAGCCTATTACTTTGCCGGCAGGTAGCCCTGAAAGCTTGTATACCACATAAGTAAGTATATCAACCGGATTCGTGACTAGTAAATAAATGCTTTCGGGGCAATGTTTTATTAAGTTAGAAACAATATCTTTCATAACATTAATATTTTTCTCAACCAGGTCGAGACGTGTTTCCCCTTCTTTTTGAGCAGCTCCTGCAGTTATTACCACTATTTCAGCACCTGCACAATCCTCGTAACTTCCAGCATAGATCTTTGTAGGTTTTACAAAGGAGGCGCCTTGGGCGAGGTCCATGGCTTCCCCTTCAGCCAAGTCTTTATTGATATCAAATAAAATAATTTCAGATGCTACACCTCGTGTTAAAATAGCATATGCAGCTGTAGAACCTACAGCTCCAGCTCCGATTATGGCAACTTTACCTTTGATTATGTTGTTCATAAAAAATTTCCTCCTGAATCTCCTAGCCTTATAATTCATATTTCTTAATATGCTTCTTTATTTAATTTTTTATGCAAGTTTTTTTGGAAAATATCAAAAATATTGACTAGATTTTTATAATTATGAAAAATATTTTTAAAAAAGGCACCCTTCTAAGGTGCCTTTTCAGGATATTGAAAAATTTGATCAGCTTTGATGCTCTGTTTCCCTGGGGTCCTCAACGAAACTATCAGTATTCTTGGACCCCGCCAAACCTAGCTCCATTAGTAGTTTTCTAAACAACCTTTGTTTATGGTTTTGAGAAAGATTGGCCAGCACCGTTTTGTTATTTAGAAGTTACTGGCCTCATCTACCTCTTCTTCATAGACTTACCAGTTAAATAGTTCGTCCAACTCTTCACCGGTGAAATCCCATTTAACCCCGTGAGGAGGAAATTCTTCTTTGAAGAACTCCGGTAGTCTGTCATCCTTGGAAGTGAAACCGGCCTTATTATTAAACTCACGTTCGGTTTTTAACACATATTTACCGAGCTCAGTAACATCTTCAAGGGTAAGTGTCAAGTTATACTGAGCATTAAGCATTTCCACCACTGCAGGTAAGGCATCTGGGTTATCCAATATACAGAAGGCCACAAATAAGCATAGCCCCGTACTGTCAACAGCAGCTGTGGCAATCTGCAGGTTGCGTGACAGTTCCACTTGGCCGGCTTTGTCCAGCGGATTAGTATGGCCACCTACCTTCAAGATGTTGGTAGCTACGCTATATCCCGCAGTGTGGTCGGCGCCCATTGGGGTAGTAGCATAGGTTACACCAACACCTTTTACGGCACGTGGATCGTAGGCCGGAATAGACTGGCCCTTCACCACAGGAACCCTGGTTACACCATAAGCTTGACCTAGGAACTTAGCCCCGTTACCCAGTACACGTCCGAGAGGAGTACCGTTTTTAATTTCCTTAAACAAGCCAAGCATGCCTTCTGCATCGCCGAATTCAATAATGCCCGCTTCCATGGCAACAGACATGGTTACACCCATTTCAATTGTATCCAGACCTAGATCATCACAGAAGCGGTCTGCTTTTGCAATAGCGTCGATATCTTCTATGCTGCACTGGGAACCAAAGGCCCAAATAGTTTCATATTCAAAACCCGCTGTTAAGTAATCACCATTGGCATTATTATATACTTGGGAACAACGCATTACACAACCCGGATGGCAGGCATGGGTGGTTTTACCTTTACGTTCTGTGATTATCTTATGAATGAACTCACCACTTATTTTTTCTGCTCCATCAAAACGACCGACACGGAAATTTTTAGTGGGCAAACCGCCTGCCTCATTAAGAATGTTAATTAAAACAGCGGTTCCATAGGTGGGTAATCCCTGACCACATACCGGATGATCTATGAGCATTTTGGAAAAGGCCTTAGCGGCAGATTTAAACCTTTCCGGGTCAGCAATAGGTACTCCGGAAGCACCAGTATCATCGATTACGATAGCCTTAAGATTCTTAGAACCCATTACCGCTCCCAGGCCACCCCTACCGGCATGACGAGTGGGGTGATAATCACCGTCATTTATTGCAATACTAGCAGATGTCATTTTATATTCACCGGCTGGGCCAATGGTAATTACAGCTACTTTGGAACCGTATTTTTCCGGCAGCACTTTGTTTAGTTCATAGTTGCCTTTGCCTTTATGTTCACTGGCATCTTCAATGGTTATGCCATCCTTATTAATTTTTAGTAATACTAGTTCAGGAGATTGGCCTTCTACAATTAGGGCCTTAATACCAAGTTTTGCGAAACGGATAGCTGCTAATCCGCCGGCGTTACTTTCCTTAATAGTGCCAGTCAACGGGCTCTTTGCGCCTACAGAAAGCCGCCCGGAACTGGGGGCACTGGTACCGGATAATAGACCGGGAGCAAAAACTAACTTGTTCTTTGGCCCTAAAGGGTGGCAAAGTGGATCCACCTCATTGGCAATTACAGTGGAAGTTAAGGCTCTTCCCCCCAACGCTTGGAGTTTACCGGAAACCTCCTCTTTGGTAACTTTCTTTGTAGTTAGATTGACACGATAAATAAACAAGTTTTTTCTCTCCTTCCTTTTTTAGTTTTTTTAAAAAATTACCCACCGCCCATTGGCGGAAAAAAGCCAACTCTATCCCCGTCTTTCAGTATATAATCCATCGATTGCCTTACCCCATTTACCAAACCGATTATGATAGTATCTTTCGGTATGCCGAGAATGTCTAGCAAACCACCCAAAACCTCTCCATCTCGAATATCCACTTGAAAAGGATTATCAGGATCCGGTGCTACATCAGGGTTAACACTTTGCCTTAAATTAGCAAAAACTCTGACTTCCACACTAGCCACTTTATTCACCCCTATATTAAATCTTCCCAAATTTTAATTTTTTTTATTTTTACAAAATTTTTAAGCAAGATTTATGCCAAAACAAATATATTGCATCAAAATTCAGTAAAGTTCAATACATTTTAGAGCACATTCTTGGAAGGGAGGATTTTTCCTACATCGTATCGAATGTTTTATAAATATTTTTATAAATATATTGAGGCATTGGGGGGTATTGCGTGAATAGTCAAAATAGTCTCATAAGTATCTCCGAATTACAAAACGGCTGGAAGGACTTCGTCATCGAAAAAAATATAGATAATACTAAAATGCGTCCATTGGTGGCAGCTTCTTGGAAACGTTGTCAAAGCTACAAATTGGATCCGTATCATAATGCCAACCGCGATATATTGGGAACTGAGCTTAAGGAGCGTTTAAAAAACAAACAACATATAATGAGAATAGCTCGCCCCTTTATGGAAAGTATATATAGCTTTGTGAAAGGCTCAGGATTTCAAGTAGTTTTGGCTGATGAGGATGGCTATATATTAGATGTTATTGGAGATCAATCTATTTTGGAACGTTCCAAAATGGTACAACTTATGCCTGGTGGTAATTGGAACGAACAAGTGAGAGGTACCAATGCCGTTGGTACTGCAATTGTGGAAAAAGCGCCGGTTCAAATATATGCTATGGAGCATTATTTGCGCGATAACCACTTTCTTACTTGTTCTGCTGCTCCCATTTTCGACCCAGATGGCCGTTTATGTGGTGTTTTGGATGTTTCGGGACATTATCAGTTTGCCAACCCCCATACTTTAGGAATGGTAGTAGCTGCCGTGACAGCAATCGAAAGCCAACTAAGGCTCAGGAAAGCCACAAGCAATCTTTATTTTGCATATAAGTATTCAAATACCATCATGGAGTCCATGGCTGAAGGGCTGCTTTCCGTTGACAATGAAGGAATTATTACCCGTATTAACTCCATGGGCAGCAAAATTTTAGAACTTAAACCGGAAGAATGTGTAGGCAGGCCCGTGGAATCCGTATTTAAACAGCCAATTCCCTTACTAGACGTAGTAAAGGGAGGAGAAAGTTATGAGGAAAGAGAGGTGAAGATCACCATCAACGGCAAGGAAAAACGCGTTATAAGTTCAGCTACACCTCTCATTAATGAAACAGGTAACGCCATTGGAGCTGTAGCCGTATTACGAGAACCCAAAATATTAAAGGAATCCTCCAAAGTTCTCAAAGGCAATAGAGCTAAATATACCTTTGAAGACATTATAGGAGAAAGCAAGGCTATTAGGGATGCTATTAAGCTAGCCCAACAATCTGCCCGTACTATCTCCCCTGTGTTGTTGCAAGGTGAAAGTGGCACAGGTAAAGAATTGTTCGCTCAAGCTATCCATAACTATGGTGCCGCCAAAGATAGGCCTTTTGTGGCATTAAATTGTGCAGCTATACCAAAAGAATTAATTGAAAGCGAACTTTTCGGATACGAAGAGGGCGCCTTTACCGGTGCTAGAAAGGGTGGACACCCGGGAAAATTTGAAATTGCCGACACGGGTACTATTTTTCTAGATGAAATTGGAGATATGCCCATAGAAACACAAGTCAAATTGCTCAGGGTATTACAAGAAAATGCAGTTACCCGCATTGGTGGCCACAGGGAAAGGAATATCGATGTTCGGGTAATTGCTGCTACTCATCGCGATTTATCCAAGGCTGTTGAGGAAGGGAAATTTAGGTTAGACTTGTTCTATCGCATCAATGTTATTCCTATTCACATTCCACCGTTACGTGAGAGGAATGGTGATGTTGTACTACTTGCTAAGCATTTAATTGAAAAGTTGTCCATCAAGATGAAGCAACCCATCGTTGCCATACGGCCTGATTTCTTCCAGGCATTAAAAAGTTATGACTGGCCGGGAAACATTAGGGAATTAGAAAATGTTTTACAACGAGCCATTATGCTGGCAGAGCAAGGATGTTTGGACATTGCCCAATTACCTCAGAATATCATAGATGCTTATCAGTCAAGCCATAAGCCAATGGAAACCGAACCTGAGGCACAAATCCTTTCCCTTAAGGAGGCGGAAAAAAAGGCTATCTTAGCTGCATTAGAGGCTTGTGCAGGAAATATAACTCAAACGGCTCAGAAATTGGGTATCGGTCGAAACACCTTGTATCGAAAGCTCAAGGAATACGAAATAGATGTACCATTTTGATACGAACAGCCAACAAATGTTCCATAATGGAACACTCTAAGACCTGGTTAATCAACCAAAATTGTATTTTCATTTAAAAATAAATTTTATCACCATTACTAATTTTTGGTACCGTTATCACTCTGGGTTTTATCATGCAGAAGCTTTCATTAGTATTCTCTGGGGATACTCTGAGTGGCTGATGGTTAACCTGGGAAGGGCAATTGAGCTGGGTGCTCTGGGATTTGTAATTTTTTCAATAGTCTTAATGACCTATCTGAAATATTATTCTTGCGAGGAAGCTTGCCGTTAACTTTGAAATTGAAAGGCTAATCCTTTTACGAATTTCTGCTTTTTATGATATAATTTTTATACATTAAAAAAGCAAAAATTGTGGAGGTAAAACGGTGAAATCTCTCCTGGTTATTCTTGTAGGTTATTTTTTGGGATCAATACCTTCTGCCCTGATTGTGGGGAAGGTATTGGCTGGAATTGACATTAGGGAACACGGGAGCGGTAATCTTGGGGCAACAAATACCTTCCGGATTTTAGGACCCAAGGCAGGAACTATAGTGATTACTGCCGATATATTGAAGGGAGCTATCCCTACATATTTAGGTCTTTCGTTGGGAGGCGTACCCTTAGCCTTACTGGCAGGAGTTGCCGCAATATTTGGCCATTCATTTCCTCTCTTTGCCGGCTTTAGGGGGGGAAAGGGAATAGCCACCGGAGCAGGAGTATATCTAATCATCATGCCGCTGGCACTTCTTATTGCAGTTGGAGTTTTTCTAACCGTACTCTTCACTACCAGTTATGTTTCCTTGTCATCCATGCTGGCTGCCATTACACTTTTAATTTTAAGTTTTGTTTTTAAGAAAGGTCTTTTGATTAATTTAATTACACTGGCAGTTGCTGCTTTTGTAATATACCGGCACCGCAGTAATATTAAAAGGCTTTGGAATGGTACTGAAAACAAAGCACGGATCAGGATATGGAAGTAGTAAATTTTAAAAGATCTGAAAATGCTTCTAGCCTTGTATTTACTCCTGCTTCACCGGTTTGTTCATCTATAAAGAGTGAAATATATGGTACAGAGTAATCAGCTGATATTTTTTGAAGGAGTTCCTTTGTAACAATTTCAGGCATGCATGTTAAGGGTGCCAGATGTATTATGCCCTGGCAGCCTTTTTGTTTTATAAATTGAACGGCCTTTCCTAGATTTTCTCTAGTATGACCACCTATCTCACGGTTCAAGTATCTAGCGGATTCTTTAGCAAAATGTCTTTTGTAGTCATAACCTACGGCATCTAAAAAGATATGATACTTTATCCAGTCACTTAAAAAAATTGATTTATGGATTTCCAGTCCCATTTTCCCAAGTTTCTTTTCCAAGTTAAGATTAATTTTTGGTTCAAGTAGTGTGTATATTTCTCCAATAAGTGCGACAGGAATTATTGTGCGTCTACTGTCAATATTAATGGAACTAAAAAATGCAGAAAGTTCCTGCCACAACTGCTTGAGAGTAAAAATGTTGTTAGCTTCATGAACTTGAGCTTTTATATATTCTATAACCGTATCTGTAACTCCATGATTTGCTTCCCTGGGGCGGTAATAATAAGCTAATTTTTGTGCTTCATCTAAAATTTTAATTTTATAATATCCTAAGTACACAGCTTGAAAAACTTGCAGTAGGTTTTTCTGTCCACTTAAAGAAGAAAGCTTTCTAAAGAAGTCTTTTTGATTTTTTTGTACCATTTCAATTATAAGATAATCAAACTTATAACCCAATCTCTGCAATATTTCCGCTTGAGTTTGACCGTAATAGCCAAAACGGCAGGGTCCAAAGCCCCCTGCAAAGAGCAAGGTATCTGCTCCCTCTTCTAGAGCTTCTATAAAACCTCCAATATTTACTTTAAAGGGAAAACAGGAAAATTCGGGAGAATACTTTACCCCCAACTCCAGTGTTTGTTTAGTTATTGGTTTTTGTTCAAGATATGAAACACCTAATTTTTTCAAGCAACTTTGAATTCCAATCTGAAGATTACCCATGTAAGGAAATGCAACTTTCATAATTATAACTCCTTTTCTTGTGTTTAATCATCTCCAGAAATGCTTCCAGCCTGGTAATGAATCCTGCTTCACCGGTATGTTCGTCAATTGTAAGTACCATATAAGGTACATGATTTTCGCATAATCCTGTTATAAATGGCTCCATTATTGCATCGCTGCCGCAGCCGAAGCTGCTTAATAAAATTATTCCGTCAATATTGTGTTTGATGAAATAAGAAGCTCCCGCAATAAGCCTGCGGGGATATGTCCAGAAGAGGTCCTTTCCCAAGAATGAAGTGTGTGTGCTTATATCTTTTTCCGTTAAAATATCTGCGGTTATCATTTCTGCATCTAAAAGTTCCAGCTTTTTTTTAATATTTAAATTGAGAAAAGAATCATATACTAAATAAGGGCTGCCCAATACTGCAATCTTATAATGAAGTTTTTTGTTTTTATCATCTAAAAAATCATGTTCTTCCTCCAATTTTAGTAATTTTAATGCTTGAGATGGTGTATAACCTTCCCGTAAAAAGTGTTCGTAAATGCTTTGAAATTTTAGTGCTTTACAAAAAGCTGCTGAAGCTCTAGAATTTGAAATACCGAATCTTTTAGCAAATTCTTTATAACTCATTTCACTATTTTTGAGAGAGCTATAGTTGTTTATTACAAAACTATAAATAGGTATTTTTACATTACAAGCTGTAGTTTCAGGTAGCGCTATTATTTTAGGGCAAAAGTAACGCTTTTCTTCACAACTTTTTAGAGAGGGAATGAAAAGAGCATCTGCTTTTTCCAAGAGCTGTAAAGAGTGTCCTATAAAGGTTTTTACCGGAAGACAGGTTTCGTCAACTGCAGCTTTACATCCCTCATTTACCAACTTGCGATTTGTTGGCCCTGATGTGATAATTTCAAAACCTAAATTTTCAAGAAAAGCCTTCCACATAGGATAGTACCAATAATATGATAATGCTTGTGGTATCCCTAATTTCATTTACTTTCCTCCTTTAATTATTTAAATATTATTTCCAAAATACTATAATGGTAAAAGGTTGAAGGTAAATATTACCACAAAACTGGGTTTGTGCGTTCTACTTTTCATATAAATAAAGGAGGAGAATTTTTTGCACGGAGAAATTTCCTTTAATCCACTTCTGTTAATAGTTGTTCTGGCGCTAATAGTTCCAATAATGGTCGAAAAAATAGGATTTTTGAAAATACCTGTTGTAGTGGGTGAAATCTTTGCAGGAATAATCATTGGAAAAAGTGGCTTAAACATCATTCAGCCTGACCCCACTCTTGACTTTTTATCTACCTTTGGTTTTACCTATTTAATGTTTTTGTCCGGACTGGAAATAGATTTTGATAGTATTTCTGCAAGTACTTACAAAAGCAAAGACTCGTGGTGGCGTAGTCCCGCCGTTCTTGGTTCAGCAGTTTTCGTATTAACTCTTATTTCCTCATTAATGTTTTCGTATATACTTTTTACATTTGGTTTAAAAATACATATCTTTTTGATGGCCCTGATTTTATCTACAACTTCCCTGGGAGTAGTTGTTCCCATATTAAAAGAATCAGGTATTGCTTCTTCCCGGTGGGGGCAGAGTATTCTTTTTAGTGCGCTGATAGCTGACTTTATTACAATGCTTTTAATTACTGCCCTTGTTACATTTATAACTCCGGGTGCTTCCCATGATGTCCTGCTGGTCATAGTTTTGTTCGTAGCCTTTTATATTCTCTATAGGGTGGTAAAGTTTATTACCCATAAGAAACTTTTGGAGGGTATTGCCGGTGAAATGGCGCAAATTCAAATTAGAGGTGCATTTGCTCTCATCCTGGTATTTATAGTACTTTCTCATCAACTTGGGGTGGAAATTATTTTAGGGGCATTTTTAGCAGGTGCACTTATTTCAATGATTACTCACCGCGGGTCCATTCTTCATGAAAAACTGGAAGCAATCGGCTATGGTTTTTTTGTACCCATATTTTTTGTTATGGTAGGCGTACAGTTTGACCTTCCTGCTCTGTTAAAAGGTGATGTTTCTTTAGCCATTATTGTTTTGCTTCTAGCAGGGGCTTATTTTGTTAAATTTGTACCGGCTTTAATATTTAAAATCCAGTATAGTTGGAAAGAAGTTTTTGCTGCCGGGGCATTATTATCCTCTAGATTGAGCCTAATTATTGCTGCCTCGGCAATTGGTTTAAAAATTGGAGTAATTGATAATGCAACAAACTCTGCTATTATTCTAGTTGCAATAATTACAGTATCCATTTCTCCAATTTTATTTAGAAAGATTTATTCCCCGAAAAAAGTAACTGCAAGGCAATTGTTTATTTTTGGTGCCAGTGAACCGGCATACCTGCTGGCTAATAAGCTTCAAAATAACGGTTATGACGTCAGTATTGTTGATGAGAGAAAAAGAAAACCTGGCAAGGTTTTAAATAAGGATGTGAAGTGGATTGAAGTGGATTGGCAGGATCCATTGGCTTTAAATAATATTCATCCTGAAAAAGCGGAAACTGTTGTGATTGCATCTCCAGAAGATGATTTGAATAAAAATTTGGCACTCCAATTGGTGCACCAGTACCAAATTACAAATATTGTTTGTCTAATATCTAACCCTGAAATGGCAGCCTATCTTAAAGAAGAAGGGGTAAGAACAGTATCTCCAAAATTGTCTACATTTTTAATGTTAAAAAATTTGGTAGTTCATCCTCGGGCTTTTGAATTGTTGTTGGAAGATGACAATGTCTATATAAATGAGGTGGAATTGAAAAATAACAACCTTCATCTTAAAACACTTCAGGAAATTAGATTTCCTGGAAACTGTTTAGTCATTTCAATCCTACGTGGAGAAGAAAAAATTTTCCCGTATGCCAAAAGAAAATTGAAATTAGGGGATAAAATTGTATTGATTGGTGATAAACAGAGTGTTGAAGAATCAATAGAAATGTTGTCGGGAAAATAAAAAAATCTCAATAAAGTCTTGACAGGACAAGTCCTGGTACAATATAATCCTAAGTAATATAATTTAATATCGCTCGGATGAACGGAATGGGAAATGGTATTAAACCAACCGAAGGTGCAAGGGCTAATAATAGCCTGAAACTCTCAGGTTTCACCTTTGAATAAGTGTTCGAAAAGGAGCGGACTCTTCGAACCTCCTCTTCAAGTAAATGTTTGAAGAGGAGCACGAGAGACACGAGAAGTTCAAGGCGGTGAAGGCTTTGAGCAGCGGAGCGTAGTTAGGCCTACGTGAGCAGCGCAGAAGACGAGCCAACGCAGAAATTCGAAGTGGATTTCGCGCGGACTCTTCGAACTTCCACTTAAGGTGATGGCAACCATTTCGGGACGACCCTCTGGAGAGATCTGCAGCAATGCAGACGCCGAAGGAGTAACTCTCTCAGGCAAAAGGACAGGGGCCGAAAGTAGCGGAAAGTATAATTATATTTTCCGTTCCTTTAGCCTTCTCTACCAGAGGTCAAGGTCAATGATCTAGTTTATCTAGATTAAGTCCTTGATTTTTTTATTTCCATTTTAAAGGGGGAAAAGGAATGGAGAAAAAACATACCCAAATAATTTTACATGGACAGTGCTATGCAGACGAAGATATGAAAGAACCTGTGACTTGTGAAGAATGCCTTAACTATCAATGTATACTGCATCCACAACATGATGAGGAAATAGAAAACGAGGATTTATTAAAGGTTGGCTAGGATTGTGTGGAACAAAAACTCCCTTATTTTCGTCTATCGTAATGACCAAAATAAAAGGGAATGGAAAAATGCGATAAAAGCTTTACTTGAACTCATCACAATTATCACTTTGAGAATAGTTATGGCTGGCTTAAATAAGCGGTTTAAAGAGCCCTCTATAAATTAGAGGGCTCTTTGTTCTTCTAATACTTAACTAAATTTGTTAGAAGGACTATTAATTTCAACATAGAACTAGTAATATAATTGTTGACACATTTCTTGTAATGGATTGATAGGAGAATTTTTATGGATATCAAAGAGATAATTTCCTCCAGAAAATATGAGGAAGCATTAGCCATAGAGAAAGTTCACTTTGTTAAAACTGACCGCATGGTAAACCCTAAGAAGGTTTCTCCCTTTAAGCATTGGGAAGGAGTGAGGCCTGTTTTAATAGTAGCTCCCCATGCGGTTCGTCACGTTAGAAAGAAAAAAATTAAACCCTCGGATCTCTTTACAGGGTCTCTGGCATATCTCCTGGCGGATATAACAGGCTGCCATGCACTTGCTTTAACAAAGTTATATGGCGGAGATCCAAATTATGATAAAAATTGTGTCTTTAAAGACGAAATAAAAAGAATTTGCAGTAAATATGACATTAAACTGCTTTTAGATTTACACGGGGCAAGTGCAACAAAAGAGTTTGATATTGATATAGGCACCATGAAGGGTAAATCTTTACTTGGACAGAAGAAACTGAAATCCAGGTTGGAAAAGAGTTTTAAAAAATGTGCGATTACTCGTATCTCATTTGATAGCTTTCCAGCAGAAAAACAGCATACTGTTACCAGGTTTGCCTCACAGGAACTGGCAATTCCTGCATTGCAAATAGAAATTAACCGTAAGTTTCGTGCCCCAAACCAAAACGGTTTGCCATTTAACCGTGTGTTAGCGGCACTGGCATCCTTTATTTCGGAGGTTTAAGATAATGGATGCACAAAAAATTTTAGAGTATATCCGGCAAAGTGAAAATTATCATGAGCAAATTGTACATACGGAAGAATTGCCTGCGAAAGAGGCCAGTTTTGCTGAACTTAATGAAAACTTACACCCGCATCTTGAAAATTACCTTAAAGATAAAGGCATCACAAAACTTTTTACACATCAGGTAACTGCCATAGAAAAGGTGGCTCAGGGCCAGAATGTAGTAGTTGTAACCCCGACGGCTTCAGGAAAAACAATGTGCTACAATCTTCCGGTTTTGAACCATATTTTAAATAATCCAAAAGGGAGAGCGCTATATATTTTTCCTTCAAAATCCCTGAGTCAGGATCAGATGGCTGCAGTTGAAGATTTTAATACTGAGGTAAAGGTTGCTGTTTATGACGGTGATACCCCGGATGATTTAAAACCTGAATTGAGGGAAAAAACAAGCATTATAATAACAAATCCTGATATGATTCACCAGGGGATCTTGCCCAATCACCTCAAGTGGCACAACTTTTTTAGTAATCTCAAGTATATAGTAATTGATGAGCTGCACAGTTACAGGGGAGTTTTTGGAACCCATGTTGGTCATATTATCCGGCGGCTAAGAAGAATATGCGAACACTATGGCTCAAAGCCGCAGTTTATTATGTGTTCTGCAACAATTGCTAACCCAAAGCAGCATGCTGAAAGGTTAACGGGGCTACCTGTTAGTTTAATAGACAATAATGGCGCTCCTCAAGGAGCAAAGAAATTTGTGCTCTGGCGCCCGCCATCTAAAAGACCTTACATCCAGGATGTGATCTGGCTCTTTTCACTTTTAATCGCCTTAAGGACTAGAACCATTACATTTTCCAGGGCGCGCCAGACTACCGAAAGAATATTAAGACATACTAAAAAGCTCCTGCAGGAAAAATTGCCCCATAAAAACCTCCACAATAAGGTGGTTTCCTACCGTGGCGGCTACCTTGCTAGAGAAAGAAGAGCTATTGAAGAGGCATTGTTTAAAGGAGCTGTTTATGGTGTAGTTTCTACTAACGCACTTGAACTGGGCATAGATGTGGGAGAACTGGAAGCATGTATCATAGCGGGTTATCCTGGGACAATTGCTTCTACCTGGCAGCAAGCGGGACGGGTGGGAAGGCGCCACAAGGATTCCCTGGTTATCTTTATAGCAGTACAAAATCCACTGGACCAATATTTTATCCGCAAAAAGGAAGCATTATTTACAAAACCGACAGAGCAAGCTTTGGTTGCACCTGACAATCCGTACATTCTTTTGGGACATGTGCTCTGTGCTGCTCATGAATTGCCTATAAAGCCTCAAGATTTTAGCTTGTGGGGAGAGATCTTTCCAGACCTCTTGTACCTTCTTGAAGAGGATGGAGAGATAGTTCAGTCGGAAGGTTCGTATTACTATATCGGTGGCACTTACCCGGCAAGCAGGGTAAATATTCGTTCCAGTTCACTGGCATCTTTTCAGCTTAAAGACAAAAGTGCCGGCAACAGGCTGGTTGGAACATTAGATGGGCATAGAGCTCTTTCAGAGGCTCATCCAGGTGCAGTTTACATGCACCAGGGTGAGACTTACCTTGTCAAGGACCTGGATCTAGAAAATAAGCATTGTTACCTTAATAAGGTAGATGTTGATTACTATACCATGGTAAAAAGAGATAAGGAAACTGAAATAATAGAAATTAATAAAAAAAGGCCCCTTCTTACCCATATGCTCTATAGCGGCAACCTAAAGGTTACAACTAGGGTAACGGGTTATATAAAAAAGCATGAAGCTACCGGGCAAGTTTTAGGGGGAGGAGAACTGGATTTACCTGAGGAAATATTAGAAACTCAGGGAATGTGGGTTACCTTTGACCCCACAGTAATAGAAGAGGCAAAAGGATACTACCTTAATTTAATGGGGGGATTGCATGCACTGGAACATGCTTCTATTGGCCTGTTGCCGCTTTTTGCAATGTGTGACAGAAATGATATCGGTGGTCTTTCAATAGGTGCACATCCACAAACAGGATTACCTACAGTCTTTATTCACGATGCTTATGACGGTGGGGTAGGTTTTAGTGAAACAGCTTATTCCTGTTTTGAGGATTTGCTGGAAAAGACACTGGAAGCTATCAAAGAATGTGAATGTGAGGACGGTTGTCCCAACTGCATTTATTCTCCTAAATGTTCCAATTTTAACAGGCCCCTTGATAAAGAGGCGGCAATATACCTTTTACACAGGCTGCTTGGTAAAGAATATACTCCCCGGGTTGAAAATAATAAAATTATTATTAATTCTACTGCACTGAAAAACAGTTTAAAGCGTTTTAAATGAGTTTCGAAAAGGAGCGGACTTTTCGAACACCCTATTAAGAAAAGAGTGAGTGGTGAAAAGTTATGACTTTATTAAGTAGGTTAAAAGACATAAAAGCAAAAAATGAAGAGCCTGGCAAAGTGCAAATTCCTCAAAAAAAATCCCCTCTTGATTTAGGTGGGGTAGAAATAAACAACTCCTTTGGGAATTATTATTTAATAGAAAAAGAATATTCACTTGCAAATTTAACTTTTCCAGCTGTTTCAAAGGAATTGCTTACAAGAAATTTGCGGCTTTTGCAAGGGATAGGGCCGGTGACTGAAAGGGAAATGCGAGAACAGGGAATAGATAATATCAACCAGCTCTCCGGTGAAGTTCGCTGGCAGTATGAAGTTGAGATTGTTTCTGAATGTATTCTGAAGGGTAAAATTAAGGAATTACGGCGCCGTGGGGCGTGTGATTATGAATTGCTGTCATTTTTTAAGAAAGATGACTTAGTTTTTCTGGATATTGAGTCTACAGGGCTCTGGGCTAATCAGCCCCTTTTCTTAGTTGGTATATTGTATAAGGATGGCGGAAAACTTAAGCTGCAGCAGTATTTAGCCAGGAATCTGCAAGAGGAAAAGCCGCTTTTAGCGGATCTTTATAAAAAGCTGAGAAACTTTAAAGTAATGGTGACTTATAACGGTAAAAAGTTTGATGCACCCTATATTGAAGGAAGATGGGTAGAACACCGCTTTTTTTACAGGCTTAAGCATTATCAAATAGATCTTTTATACCACGCACGGCGTCACTTTAAGGGTAAGTTTCCCAATTGTCGCCTTATTACCTTGGAGGAATATCTATTAAATTTTAAAAGGGAAGGAGACATACCGGGCTATCTTATCCCGCAAACCTATTATAAATTTGTAAAAAGCGGGGACCCTGCTCTCATCAAGGATATTATCAGGCACAATGCACTTGATTTAGTTTCTTTAGCCAGGGTATTATACATAGTTCAACCATGTATTAATGCTAAAGATTTCATTGCAGCTACTAAATAAAAAATAACTCCGTCTAATGACGGAGTTATTTTAAAGCTATATCCAGTATTCCCGCTATGGCCGCTTGCCAGGAAATTTCCTGAACCCGCGCTCAGCAGGTGGGTTCCCTGCCAGCAAGCTCTGAAGTCCCTTTCCAGAGGGGGCGTTCCATTACTTACTGGACCCCGGGATCCCTATGTGTTGGTGTTGGTTCAAAATTTTTCCCGGCCCAACACGCACCACGCAGGAATTTCAATAAACTCTGTTATCCTCTGCAGTTCATATTATACATAATGCGAGGATAAATATCAAGTTTAAGTGACTATTTTTGCATGAATTAAGACACCAATTATTTACAAATATTATATTACTGTTTAGAGAGAAGGTGTAGAAATTGAAAATAATAGGTCATCGAGGAATACCCAGCAGAGCGCCTGAAAATACTTTAGAGGGATTTGAATTAGCGCTTAAGTTAGGTGTAGATGGCTTGGAACTCGATGTACAATTAACCAAAGATGGAGTTCCCGTTGTAATTCATGATGAACAGGTCAATAGAACTTCTAATTCCCATGGCTATGTTAAGGATTATACATATCAAGAACTGCGGTTACTTGATTTTGGCTGTAGTTTCAGTTCTGAATTTAAGGGCCTTAAAATACCTGCCCTGGAAGAAGTATTGCAACTATTACATGATTATGATACTTATTTAAATTTGGAGTTAAAATCAGGTATAATAAGGTATGAAGGAATTGAAGAAAAGGTAATTGAGCTTGTAGAGAAATATGATTACGTTGAAAAAACTGTAATCTCATCATTTAACCATTATAGCTTATTAAAGTGTAAAGAAATTTCTTCAAAGATACGCACAGGAACTCTCTATTTTGCAGGCCTTGTTGAACCATGGATATATGCCAAAAGAATAGATTCGGAGTTTATTCATCCTTATTATTACAATATTAACCTTGATATAGTACAAGGCGCGCATGAAAATGGAGTTGGGGTTTTTCCCTTTGTTGTTAACGATGTTAGACTTGCAAAAAAATTTCAGGAAATGAATGTTGACGGTATTTTTACCGATAATCCTGTTGAAATAATAGAAGCTATAAAAGTTTAACTTCCGGGGAGGAAAAAATAAAATGGATAAAGATGAAAAGAATCCTAAGGTTGAAATTCTCTCAGAAAATGAGGAAATTCCACATCTTAAAAATGTATCCGGCTTTTACGAAAAAATTAGGGAAAACATCAGAAACTGGGCACAAAAAAAGGGTGGTAAACAGGGTTTACAAGTGGTAGAGGTAGTTTTAATAGCGCCTGACCTCTTTATGCTTATGGTTCGCTTGGCTAAAGATCCCAGAATAAGCGCCGGTAACAAGGCGCTTATCTTAGCGGGGATTACTTACTTTATGACTCCTATAGATCTTTTACCTGAAGTTCTCTTGGGACCGGGAGGATTTTTGGATGATGTTGTGCTTGCCGTATATATCTTGAATAAGGTTTTAAATACAAACAAGGATGTAGTCCTCGAGCACTGGAGTGGAAGCGTAAGCTTGCTTCATTATCTTCAAAATATAACTTCCCAGGCAGAGAAGCTTCTCGGGGAAGGAACCTTTAAAAGGTTAAATAAATATTTTAACTTCCTTTTAAAAAAGCGGTAAAAACTAAAATTTGATAGTATATTTAGGGTGATAGTATGATTGCATTACAAGCACAAAATAATACAAAAAGCTATGGTGCCGATATCATTTTTGAAGATATTTCTTTAATTATTAATGCTAAAGAAAAAGTTGGCCTTGTTGGTCCAAATGGCATAGGAAAATCTACCTTTTTAAAGTGTCTTGCAGGAGAAGAACCTCTGGATGAAGGTCAAATAATAGTTGGGAAAGACATTAGAGTTGGATATCTTGCACAGGCTGGCGATCTTTTTTCAGGTGAAGAAAAGGTAATTGACCTGATGCTTTCTGAATATGAGGATTTACTAAGCCTTCGTTCTGAAATCACAAAACTTGAAACAATGATGTCTGACCCTGCAATTTATGCACAGGAGCATAAGTTAGATGAAGTTATGGCTCGCTACAGCAAAGCTGCGGAAAAATATGAGAGACAGGATGGATATTCATTTGAAAGCAAAATTAAAGGTATGATAAAGGGATTGGGTTTTGAAGAAGCCGATTTTAACAGGCCTATTTCTACCTTTAGTGGCGGTCAAAAAACTCGCTTGGCACTTGCCAAACTGCTTTTAAGGGAACCGGAACTTATTTTGCTGGATGAGCCTACAAACTATTTGGATATTAAAGCTGTTGAGTGGCTTGAGGATTATCTGGCAACATATCCTGGAGCAATTTTAGCGGTCTCACATGACCGTTATTTTTTGGATAGGTTTGTGGAACGGATTTTAGAATTAACCAGTCAAGGATTACAATCCTATCCCGGCAATTATACGCGGTACCTAATTTTAAAAGAAAAGAAATTACAAACTGAACTGAAAGAGTATCGCAAGCACCAGGAAAAGATAAAAAGACTGGAGGAATATGTTAATCGCTACAGAGCAGGAGTTAAATCAAAACAGGCGAGGGGTAGACAAAAACAGCTCCAGAAAATGAGCAAAATGGAAAAACCCCAGATCCTCGAGAAAAAAGCTGCTATTTCTTTTAATATGTTAAGGGATACAGGTGAAATTGTGCTGGAAATGGAGGATATAAATAAATCTTATCCTGGAAAAAAACTTTTTGAAAACCTAAGTTTGAAGATTTATAAAGGTGAAAAGGTGGCTCTTTTAGGGGATAATGGCGTTGGAAAAAGTACCCTATTAAAGATTATTGCAGGACAAATCCAGGCGGCAGGTAAGATAAGATACGGTTCCAGGGTTAAAATAGCATATTACGACCAGGAACATGAAAACTTATCTGAAGAAAATACTGTCTTAGATGAGATCTATACGGGACCGCATATTACTGAACATGAAGCAAGGTCTGTTTTAGGGCGCTTTCTTTTTGCAGGCGAAACAGTTCAGAAAAAAGTAAAAAATTTAAGCGGTGGAGAAAGAAGTCGGTTGGTACTGGCAAAACTTTTTTTACAAGAAGCAAATTTTTTAATTATGGATGAACCTACTAACCATCTAGACGTAAATACCAGAGAAATGCTGGAGGATGCACTCTCCGAATTTCCGGGTACCATGCTTTTCGTTTCCCACGATCGCTATTTCATAAACCGCTTGGCAACCAGGGTGCTGGAACTTGAAAATGAGCAACTGACGGAATATGTGGGAGATTATGATTATTACAGGTGGAAAAAGCAGGATCTATTGGGAGAACAGTTATTAAGGGAAAAACAAAGAAAAATAAAACAAAAACAAGTACAACTTCAACAAAAGGTTAAGAATAAAAAAGATAGCGTTTTTTCCCTGGAGGACTTGGAAAAAAGGATAGAAGAACTGGAAGAAAGGGCAAATGAGCTGATTGCTATGCTGGGAGACAGCTCAACATATAATAACTCAGGTCAAGAAATAAGGAATTTAACAGAGCAATATGATGATGTTAACAGTGAATTGCAAAGGCTTTATGGTATGTGGGAGAAAAAAATAGAGGAAAATGAATCTTGAGGTTTTCTTAAGATTTCCTTGAAGATTACTTAAAATCCGGGTGGTATGATAGAGATGCAAAATAAATTAGGAGGTGTTTTCCAGTGAAAAAATTTATTGCTCTATCACTTCTAGTTGTAATGGCAGGTGTTTTATTCCTTGGAAGCGGTTTTACCGGTTCTGTTCAGGCAGCAAGTACGCCGCAAAGTGCAACGCCGCAGGCAAATGCTAAGGCCGTAACACCTGCAGGTTTTGGAGCAGGTAATGGTTGGGGATACAGGGCTGCTAACGGAGGTCTGATCACAATTGTTGCTGAACTGACCGGTTTAACTGTTGAAGACATTACAGCCAAAAGGCTTGAAGGTAAGTCTTTAGCAGCAATTGCTTCAGACAAAGGAGTTTCCAAGGAAAAAATTGTTGAAAAAGCACTTGCAGAGAGAAAAATCTGGCTGGATAACTTAGTTAAAGAAGGAGTTATTACGGAAGAAGTTGCCCAGGCACGCCTGACAATTATGGAACAAAGGGTTGCTGACCAGCTTGAGAGAACTGCTGTAGGACCTGCAGGTAGAGGCCGTGGCAAAGGTTTTGGCGGCGGAAGAGGAATGGGACGAGGCTTTGGTGCCGCTTGTCCATGCTTGAATGGTCAATAATTAAATCTTAAACCAAGGGAAGAATCCCTTGGTTTTACATATTTGATATGCAAGTTTGAAAAGGAACACGGGCTTTTCGAACATCATTTTAAGGAGGCAAGGGCTGGTGGTTGCTAAAATACTCTTTGTGGATGATGAAGAAAAATTACAGGAAATAGTTAGGGATTTTTTAACTGCTGAAGGTTTTGAAGTCATTATAGCTGCAGATGGTAAGGAAGCATTACTAAAATTTACAACGGAAAAGCCGGACTTAATTGTCCTTGATTGGATGCTTCCTGAACTGAGCGGCCTGGATGTCTGCAGAACAGTCAGGGAAAAGTATACAACTCCCATCATAATGCTTACTGCCAAGTCGGAAGAAGTTGACAAGCTGTTGGGTTTGGAACTAGGGGCGGATGACTATCTCACTAAACCGTTTAGCCTACGCGAACTGGTTGCCAGAATACGAGCAGTATTGAGGAGAACTGCACAGGCAGTAGGTCAGGAAAGCAGTTCAATCATTAGACATGGAAAACTTGCAATTGATACTGAACGTCACCAGGTAAAGGTAAAAGAGACTCCGGTGCAGCTAACTCCGACTGAATATAAAATACTGGTTACTCTGGCACAAAAGCCCGGTCGAGTATTTTCCAGGTTACAGCTCCTGGATATTTTAGGGCTAAATTATGAAGGCTATGAAAGGTCACTTGATACACATATTAGTAATCTCAGGCGCAAAATCGAAGGGAAAACCACCCGTCCTAAATATATTAAAACAGTATACGGCACAGGTTATAAAATGAATGAAGAGGTAGATTGAAATGAGTTTTAGCTTGCGGAAAAAAATCAGCGTATTTTTTGTAGTCATTGCACTTGTTTCCTCCCTTGCAGTCACCGCAATAACAATTTATAATACCAACCGCCTTTTTGCAGATTATGTAGGATTGAGACTGGAAATTAAGCAGGAACAGTGGCAGGGTTTGCTCACTTCATATTATCTTGAAAACGGTACTTGGGAAGGGGTAGAAAAAATCCTTTCACCTGTTTCCGGAATGAGAAGTGGGGGAATGGGCCCGGGGGTGGGGCGTAGGTTTCATGGCCGCGGTCTGCAGGGTATGGGCAGATGGGGAGACACAGTAGTTCTTGCAGATAGTTCTTACAGAGTTATAGCTGCAACACATTCTTTTTCTCCCGGAAGTATCATACCTCCTGAACTTAGAAAAAGGGGCGAAAAATTGCAGGTAGAAGGCAAAAATATAGGCTACCTCTTTATTAATCCCAGTGAGCAAAATGGACTTTCAGAGCTGGAAAGACAGTATACTGCGTCTGTATTAAGGACATCACTTGGAGTAGGAGCTTTAATTGCTCTAATTGCAGCGTTAATTGGAGTATTTTTTGGTAGACGCCTTACAAAGCCTTTACAGAAGTTAACTGCTGCCACTAAAAGGATTGCTCAAGGTGACCGTCGGAGCAGGGTTACAGTTAGGGGTGATAATGAAATAGGAGAACTTGCTTTATCTTTTAACGTAATGGCTGAAAGTTTGGAAAAAGCCGATAAGGCCCGTCGGAACTTGGTGGCAGATGTGGCGCATGAATTGAGAAATCCGCTGGCAATTATGAGGGGACAGCTGGAATCAATACTTGAAGGAAGGATTGAGGCTAAGCCTGAGGTCATACTGTCTTTAAATGATGAAGTTTTAAGGTTGTCACGGATGGTGGGTGACCTGCAGGAACTGAGTCTTGCCGAAGCAGGTCAGTTAAAACTCACCAGAGAGCAATTTTTCATGAAAGAGCTGTTTGAAAAATATCGTGAGATATTGACTCCCCAGCTTGAAGAAAAGGAAATCAAGTTTTGTATTGCAGAAGATGGGGGCGTTCCTCAAGTAAATGCTGATAGAAATCGCATTCAACAGGTTATACTTAATCTACTGGCCAATGCTTTGCGTCATGTACCGCACGGTGGTACTATCCGTGTCACAATTTCCGAAAAAAATGGCCAGGTGACCACCAAAGTTTTTAATTCTGGCTCTAAAATAGCGGAAGAAGAAATCCCTTACCTTTTTGAAAGATTTTACAAAGGTGATAAGTCACGGACTCGAAAACAATCGGGAACAGGGCTTGGGCTTGCCATAGCCAAAGGATTTGTAGAGGCACATGGAGGAACAATTGGTGTTAAAAATGGAGAAGATGGAGTGTCCTTTTATTTCACACTTCCCATATTTAAAAATTAGTTGTCTTTTTATGTAAAATAATTCTTGTTAAAAACATATTGACACTTTTAAGAAGATACGTATAAAATGTTTATAAATAGTAGGAAATGCAGAATGGTGAGGTACGGTTTTAAAAAAAGGGTAGTATGGTTGAATGGTGGGAATAATACCTTAGCTTTCTACCCTCCTCACCAAAAAAAATATGGGGGGTTTATTAATGCGTAAATTTATTGTACTTGCTTTAGTAGTAATCTTGAGTTTAAGTTTAGCAGCTTGTGGACAATCAAATGATAATTCTGGGTCTGAAGGTTCAAACCAGACGGATAATTCTCAAGAAAACTCCCAACAGAAAATTAAATTGGGGATCATTCAAATTGTAGAGCATGATGCACTGGATGCTGCTAGGGAAGGGTTTTTGGATGTCTTAGCGGAAAATGGTTGGAAAGATGGAGAAAATCTGATTGTAGACTACCAGAATGCACAGGGCGATATGCCTACTGCAAATACAATTGCCAAGAAATTTGTCTCTGATAAAGTGGATTTGGTACTTGCAATAGCTACACCTACAGCCATGGCAATGGCAGGTGCTACTGAGGATATACCTATTTTAATTACAGCTGTAACTGACCCGGTAGGTTCACAACTGGTAAATAGCATGGAAAAACCGGGTACCAATGTTACCGGAACAACCGACATGAATCCTGTTAAAGAACAACTTCAACTTCTACAAAAGCTGGTACCTGAAGTTAAAAATGTTGGTATTATTTTCAATACCAGTGAGCAAAACTCACAGATCCAGGTTGAAATAGCTCGTCAGGCTGCTCCCGAACTAGGACTTGAGCTGGTAGAAGCAGTTGCCACCAATTCAAGCGAAGTAATGCAGGCTGCTCAGTCACTGGTCGGTAAAGTAGATGCAATATATGTTCCAACTGACAATACAGTTGTATCGGCGTGTGAATCAGTAATAAAGGTTTCCGAAGATGAGAAAATACCTGTGGTAAGTGGAGAATCCTCTGTAGTTAAAAAAGGCGGACTTGCAACTGTAGGAATAGATTATTATAAGTTGGGTAGGCAAACGGGAGAAATGGCACTTGAGGTCATAGCCGGCAAGGATCCTGCTGAAATGCCAATTCAAAAGCAAAAGGAAATGTCAGTAGTTATAAATAAGAAAGCGGCAGAATTTTTAGGTATAGAAATTCCGGAGGATATTTTAGAAGATGCGGAAATTGTGGAATAAAAGGGTGAATTAATAATGTCATTTCTTACAGGCACATTAGAACAGGGACTAATTTATGGCATTATGGCCCTTGGAGTATATTTAAGCTTTAGGGTACTTGATTATGCGGATTTATCGGTAGACGGCAGTTTGCCGTTAGGAGCAGCAATATGTGCAATATTGATATACAACGGTAGTAACCCCTGGTTGGCAACTTTGTTGGCAATCATTGGCGGAGCCATTGCCGGAGTCTTTACAGGATTTCTGCATACACGCTTAAAAATAACACCCCTCCTGTCAGGAATTTTGACAATGACAGCCCTGTATTCAGTAAATTTAAGGGTAATGGGTGGTAATAATGTTCCTCTATTAAGGGCAGAAACTGTATTTACCGTACTTCAGGATATTGGCCTGCCGGAAAAGGTTGTCAGTTTAGGAGTGCCTCTAGTTGTTGTTACTGTCCTTGTAATTATCTTAAACTACTTTTTACAGACAGAACTTGGAATGGCAGTGAGAGCTACAGGAGACAATGAACAGATGATAAAGGCCCAGGGAGTGGATACCAATTATACTAAGCTTTTGGGCTTAAGCATCTCAAATGCTCTGGTTGCTTTTTCAGGGGCACTTGTTGCCCAGTACCAGACCTTTGCAGATGTTAGTATGGGGATAGGAACTATCATAGCAGGTCTTGCTTCTGTAATTATAGGAGAAGTATTGATTGGAACAGGGTCCATCTTAAGAAGGCTACTAGCAGTGGTCGCGGGTTCCGTAATGTACCGTTTAGTTATAGCCCTGGTACTGACCATGGGACTTAAGCCTACAGATTTAAAATTGATGACTGCTTTTATAGTAATAATTGCCCTGGCTTCACCTTCCATTAAGAAAAAGTTACGAGTGGGTCTAAAGGAGGGGAAGTATGCTCAAAGTTAAAGAGGTTAAAAAAACCTTTAACCCTGGAACTATTAATGAAAAATTAGCCCTTAATAATGTAAATTTAAATATTAATGCCGGAGAATGGGTTACTGTTATTGGAAGTAACGGTGCAGGGAAGTCAACGCTTCTAAATGTAATTGCCGGAGTATTTCCTGTTGATTATGGTTCTATATATATCGATGGGCAAAGTATATTACACCAGCCGGAACATAAAAGAGCTTCCTATATTGGCAGGGTTTTTCAGGATCCTCTGATGGGTACGGCTGCTTCCATGACAGTTATTGAAAATTTATCCCTGGCATTAAAAAGAGGAGAAAAGAGAAAGCTTATCCCGGGAATTTCTCGCAAGGATCGTCATTTTTTTCAGGAAAAACTTTCTCAACTGGGTTTGGGTTTAGAAGACAGACTATCTGTAAAAGTAGGGCTTCTTTCAGGAGGGCAAAGGCAAGCGCTTACTCTTTTAATGGCTACTTTGAAAAAACCTAAGCTGTTACTTTTAGATGAGCATACTGCAGCATTAGACCCAAAAACAGGTCAACGAGTTGTGGAGCTAACAAAGGAAATTATAGAAAAGGAAAAAATTACCACACTAATGATAACCCATAATTTAGAACAGGCCTTAAAATATGGAACTCGTACCATTATGATGGATGAAGGGCAGATTGTTTTAGATATTAAGGGACAGCACCGTAACAATACAAGCATACAGGATTTACTGGCATTATTTGAAAAAGCAAGTGGTAAAGCATTAAATAATGACAGGGTATTACTTGCATAAGGTGACCCCACTGTGGCTAAAACACAGTGGGTTATTTTTTTAGTTAATTATTAATAAAAAAATTATGTTTTTAGTTATTTTTAGCTGCCAAATTTATGTAATAATTCCTTGCACTTGACAGCTTTAGTCTACCAGTATAAAATACCTATGGAAATATGAAAAAAGTATATTAATATGGTTATAAGATGTTTTTTGGAAAAAGGAATACGGAAAATTTTGAACTTTTTCAACAAGGAAGGAGCACATGTAATGTCGGAAATGGATCAAAGAAAAAATGCTGTAGCTCAAAGCCCAACTAACCGTGATTCTTTTGGAAGCAAATTAGGCGTTATCGCTGCGGCAGCCGGTTCAGCAATTGGTTTAGGTAACATATGGAAATTCCCCTACATGACCGGTGAAAATGGTGGTGCTGCATTTGTACTTGTATATTTAGTTTGTATTGCAATTATAGGTTTACCTGTTATGCTTTCTGAATTTATAATCGGTCGGAGGGGACAAAAAAATGCCATTGGTTCCTTTAAAAAATTAGCTCCTGGAACTCCCTGGTTCTTAACAGGTTGGATGGGTGTAGTGGCTGCATTTATGATTCTATCATTCTATGCAGTTGTGGCAGGCTGGTGCATGGAGTATGTATTTAAGTCTGTTACAGGTGGATTTGCAGGCTTATCCCCTGAAGAGATAGGTAATGTTTTTGGCACGTTTACCAGTGGAGTAGTAAGACCAATATTTTGGTTAACTGTATTTATGGCTTTAACAGGATGTATTGTTTATGCAGGTATTAAAGAAGGTATTGAAAAGTACTCCAAAATATTAATGCCCTTATTATTGGTTATTATTATTGTCCTTGGCATACGTGCAGTTACTCTCCCCGGTGCTGGAGCAGGTTTGGAGTTTTTATTTAAACCTGATTTTTCAAAGTTATCGGCTAAAGGAGTATTGCTAGCCCTTGGGCACGCATTTTTCTCATTGAGTTTAGGTATGGGTACAATGATAACTTACGGTTCTTATATCAACAAAAGGGAAAACCTTGGAGCAACTACACTTCAGGTAACAATAGCGGATACGGCAATTGCTCTACTTGCTGGTATTGCTATTTTTCCGGCAGTGTTTGCTTTTAATATAGACCCGGCTTCCTCAGTTGGTTTAGCTTTTATAACACTTCCTAATGTTTTTAATCAAATGCCGGGCGGAATGTTTTTCGGTTTCTTATTCTTCTTACTACTATCTGTGGCAGCTTTAACTTCCGCTATTTCAATTCTGGAAGTTGTAGTTGCATATTTTTCAGAAGAATTGAAGATGACCAGGCATAAAGCTACCTGGATAGCTACAACAGTTATCACTATTATAGGCGTCTTTTGTTCACTATCCTTGGGGCCAATGTCTGAAGTTTTATTTTTCGGTAGGAATTTCTTTGGTGTAATGGAATGGACATCATCTAACTTATTACTACCATTAGGAGGATTATTTATAACATTGTTCATAGGATGGTATTGGGGACCTAAAAGAACGAAAGAAGAGTTATCAAATGAAGGGACTCTTGCAGTTCCGTATTTGAGTCTTTTTATGTTCGTTTGTAAGTATATTGCTCCCTTAGCTATTTTTATTGTCTTCCTGCACGGAATGGGATGGCTGAGCTGGTTACCCTTTCTTAAATAGTTAAATTAAAATAAAGCATTGCTATAAAAGGCCTCAAGGTTTTACCTTGAGGCCTTATTGCCTTTATCTACTTTTTTACTGAACCATACCCAGCGCGTAGTTGTGTAGAAGTAGCCAGACTTCCTAAAGATGCTAAAGTTGAAATTAAAGCCATGCAACACTTTAGGTAATTTTAATTAGATAAGTTTTTAATGAGGATAAACTTTGCAGATGGGATGCGAATGTTACTATCCCTTTATATATTTTCTTGTAATTTTCCATGGCGAGGGCTCTCCTCATAGTTTAAAATAGAATATTAATAAACAAAATATAAATTTCCAATGATTGGGGTATTTTATGTTAGTGAAAGGGGAATGAAAATGAGTGTTTTTGATATTTTAGGTCCGGTTATGGTTGGCCCTTCTAGTTCACATACAGCCGGTGCGGTAAATATCGGCAGAGTTGCAAGGCAGGTTTTTGGTGAAAAGCCTGATAAAGCTGAAATAACACTTTACGGGTCCTTTGCTGATACATATAAAGGACATGGAACTGACAGGGCGTTAGTGGCAGGAATAATGGGATTTAAAACTGATGATCCACGTATTAAGGATGCACTTGCAATTGCCGATGAAGAAGGTTTACTGATACACTTTTCTACCTCTAAAGAAGGTACATACCATCCAAATACGGTACGTATTAAACTCAGTAATAAGTTTCAGAGTAGTGAAATTGTAGGAGTTTCAATAGGTGGTGGTCGGGTAAGAATTAGGGAAGTGGATAAATTTAAAGTTGATATTTCTGGGATATACAATACACTTCTTTGTTCCTACCCTGATCAAATGGGAGTAATTGCTAAAGTTTCAGAAATCCTTGCCAGTGAAAAAATTAATATTGCTACCATGTCCGTATCGCGCGATAAGACGTATCAAATTGCATTAATGGTTGTGGAAGTTGATGGAGAACTTCCTGATCAAGCAGTAAATCAAATTAAAGCAATGCCTTATTTTGATACGGTAAAAGCTATCAGAAAAATAGAGTTATAGGAGGGGATAGAAATGACTCCTTTTCAGTTTTCAACTGTTCAAGAACTGGTAGAAAAAGCATCTTATGAGGGAACTACAATTTCTCAAATAGTTGCACAGTGGGAAGTAGAAACCAGTAATTTATCTCGAGAAAAAATATTTGAAAAAATGAGTAATAACTGGAAAGTGATGAAAAAATCAATTGAGGAAGGATTACAAAAGGAAGGCCAAACTATGGGAGGTTTAGTTAACAAAGCAGCAGCCCACATGTATAATGCAATTTTAACGGGTATTGTACCTCAAGATAGGCTTTCCAAGACCATTTATAAAGCACTTGCCGTAGCAGAATTCAATGCTTCCATGGGATGTATTGTTGCAGCTCCCACAGGTGGCTCCTGTGGCATTATACCTGCAGTTCTATCCACTGCCCAGGAAGAATATAATTTCAATGACGAACAAATTGTATGGTCGTTATTTACGGCAGCCGGTATAGGATTAGTAATAGCTGAAAAGGCTTCTGTATCGGGAGCAGAAGGTGGCTGTCAGGCTGAATGCGGCTCTGCAGCTGCCATGGCGGCTGCAGCTTTAGTGGAATTGCTGGGAGGACCCCCTCAAAAAGTAGCGACTGCTGCAGCCCTTGCGCTAAAAAATGCACTTGGCCTGGTATGTGATCCCGTTGGAGGTCTTGTGGAAGTACCTTGCATTAAAAGAAATTCCTTCTTGGCGGTAAATTCGCTTGTAGCTGCCGATCTGGCTATGGCTGGCATTCCAAGTTTAATTCCTATTGATGAGGTAATAACTGCAATGGGTGAAATAGGTAGGGCTTTGCCAGAAAGCTTAAGGGAAAGGGCACAGGGAGGGCTCGCCGCAACTCCTACAGGAAAAAAATATAAGAACGAATAATTAAGACGAAAAACATTATTTTTTAGCAGGATATTTTATTTTTACGTCGAATTATTCTACTAATATGCTTTAATAAGGAAGGTGTGCCATCCCATGATGAATTTAGATAAGATAGAAAAGAAAGTTATTGAGCTTTTACAGCAAGATGGTAGAATGTCCTTTGTAGATATGGCAAACCGTTTGGGAGTCGCAGAGGCTACTGTGCGGAGAAAATATAACCGCTTGATTAAAGATGGCATTATTCAAATAACAGCGGTCTCTGATCCCCATACAATAGGTTATAATTTTCCAGTTATAATAGGGGTAAATGTGGATGTTAAGAAACTGGAACATGTTATAAATGAATTAAAAGCTATGAAAGAAGTTGTATACCTTGCAGTAACTACAGGTCTTTACGATTTAATAATACAAACTTATTTTAGCAGCAGTGAAAAACTTAAAGACTTTCTTTATCATAAACTAACTAAGATAGATGGAGTAAAGGAAACTCAAACTTCAGTGTTATTGAATGTGGTTAAACAAAGCAATGAGATTGGAGTGGCCGAATAGACCAATTTACCAGTATCTAGAGTAATTTCTATTAAAAAAGGTAAACCTATATTAAGACGATTTTGGAGTGGTCTTATGGCAGTTTACCTTGAAGATAGACTGTTACTGGAGTATATAGTGGCTGTAATATTACGAGAAAACGGTTACGTTGCCGGTATTCCGAGGCGATTGTTATATGGTCGTTCTGCAGGTCATCATGTACCTGTAATAGGTATTGAAAGAAGCAGTTCACCATTCTGCTATCACAATATTATTATTTCACTGGTGTTAAACTCCAGTAAAAGTGATGAGCAACTAGAGACACTATATAGACTTCGAGCAATCTTAACGGATTTGGATCATACCCTGCCGCCACAAATGGAAGTTTTACCGGAATTATTTAAAGGTAGCGTCGGAGAATATTTTCACAAAATATACGGAAATTCACGTTATGAACAGGAAAGATTGTCAGTTCATTACAAAGGTATAATGTTTAGTACTACAAAAATGGTTAAAAATTCCTGGAACTATGCAAATTCCAATGGAATCTTTATAGTATATTTCCCTGGAAAGCTGGCAGGTAAAGATCTGGGCGAATGGCTGTCATTATTAAAGCTTGAATTAAATGCTGCACTGCTAGACAAGTTGATTACCATACCTAGCCTTAAGAGGCATACAAGGAAACAAAATGATTATCGCAGGCTTCTCCAAAAAATCCGCAAAAAGGATTATCTATTATTACCGGAGGAGTATCATGATTTGCTTACTGTAATTTATGCTTTACTACGTAAAAATTCCTTACGGCCATTTTTAAATCATATTAGAAGCCTGACACTTGCTTCAATTGATAATTTTCCTATTTTATTAGAAGTTAAAAATATCTCTACTACAGCTCTTATTGAGGGATGTGCCTCTTTTTATTTAAATAGTGCAAAAAAGCAGCGGAGTCGTAGTAAGAGTTTAACAGAGAGGCTATCTTTATTGGGAGAAGTAAATGAATTGTATGATGGAAACTTATACAGGATAACATGTCATGTGGACCGAAACCATTATATTCAAGATTCTTTAAGGCAAATGAAACTATATTTGTATTTAGATAGCAAAAAGGTAGATTCCATTAGAAACAATAAATCTTGCCTGAGATTGAATTTAAAAGAAGGTTTGAGCCTAATTGCAGAAGTTTCCCTTCTGAATTAGGTTCTTTATTTTAACTATTGCCTAGTTTTCGCCTATTAGAAAGAATAAATCTGGGGAGGAATAAATTCAACTACGGCTTGCGCCTGCGTTAAAAGACTTGGCGCAAACCAAGTTTTCATTTATAATAGACGGGTGTAATCGTAAAATTAAGGAGATGGTAGTAATGGCGCTCTCAACAGGGATTATTGGTTTGCCGACAGTTGGTAAAACCACGTTATTTAATCTCTTAACAAAGTCTCAAGCCCAAACTAGTAACTTTTTTTCCGGCAAAGCTTCTACTAACTTTAAGCTAGCTCCTATTCCTGATGAAAGAATAGATTACTTAACTGATTTATATAACCCTAAAAAGACTACGTATGCTCAAATTGAAGTAACTGATGTTCCAGGTCTTGTAAAAGGAGCTAGCCAGGGTGAGGGTATCGGAAATGAATTTCTTAATTCTGTGCGTAAAGTGAGCGCACTTGTGCACGTAGTGCGTGCCTTTGAAAATCCTGAAGTTCTCCATGTGGACGGTTCCATAGATGTAATGAGGGATGTTGAAACTATTAATATGGAACTGTTATTTGCTGATTTGGCTATGGTGGAAACAAGGATTGATAGAATTTTAAATAATAAGAAAAAGAAAAAAGAATCTGCTGAAGAACTGCGGCTACTCGAAAAATGCCGTAGCGTACTTGAGGAAGAAAAAATGCTTAATCAACTTGAACTGGATGATGAAGAATGGCAGCAACTGAAGCATTTGGAATTTCTAACATTAAAACCTATGATTTTAGTTGTAAATGTGGATGAGGTTCAGTTGGAAGGCGGTAATTATCCGGGGAAGGATGAGCTGAAAAATTACGCTAAAGAAAACGGGATTCCTCTACTGGAAATATGTGCCCGGGCAGAGGTTGAAATTGGTGAGCTAGATGAAGAAGACAGGGCAATGTTTATGGAAGAACTGGGAATAGACGAGCCTGGAATTGACAGGCTTGCCAAAGTGATTTACGACTATTTAGGCCTTATTTCCTTTTTAACTGCAGGACCTGATGAAGTCAGGGCCTGGACTATAAGAAAGGGATCTACTGCGAAGGAAGCCGGAGGAAAGATACATTCAGATATTGAAAGAGGTTTTATCAGGGCTGAAGTGGTAAGTTTTAATGATTTAAAAGAATGTGGTTCTATGAGCAAAGCAAAAGAAATGGGGCTTGTAAGATTAGAAGGCAAAGATTACATTGTTCAAGATGGTGATATAATCCAATTTCGTTTTAATGTTTAGTGAGAGTTCTTGAAATAACTTCCTGGATATGTTAATCTAAAATAAGGTTACTGTGTAATAGTAACCTTCTCACAAATCTCCTTTCTTCGGGGCGATACACTACACGTGTAGACGCCCTCTTTTTTATACTTTATACTATTAGTATAACTTTTACTTCCTGATAGCATAAGTGCAGCTAAGCTTTTAGCCGGCGCCAGCCAAGTTTTCTTTATTAATAGGCTAAGTCAACTCCGGTTATTTGGGCAACTTCAGGAGTAAGTGCCATGAGGTCATCCTTTGTGACATCCCAAATAGAGGTTTTTCCAAGGGCCCTGACACCGTCTTCCATTTCAAGAATAGATGATTGGAGAAAATTATAAACTGTTTGTGCCCCTTTATTAATGTTAAACTGCTTGCTAAACTTACCGTCATCCCAGGTGATTTGTGTAGGAGTTTCAAATGGCATAGCCTGCAATACCTGTTTATGTGCTACGGCAAATAAAATAGTCGTTCCGATGGATATTGCATTTGCCCCAAGTGCAATTGCCTTTAAAAAATGACCGGGATTAAGCAGTCCCCCACTAATAATTAAACTGACTTTATCTCTAACACCTTCCTTCTCTAAAAAACGAACAGCCCTGCACAAAGCATGGAGAGTTGGTAAACCAAAATCGTCTTCTATAATTGGGGGCGCTCCCTTAGTAGCAGCCTGTGCTCCGTCTAGAGCTATTACGTCAACCTCTGCTTTTAAGGCGATTTCCATGTCTTTTTCTAGATACTTTCCGCATCCAAACTTAACTCCAATAGGAACACCTCCTGTAATTTCCCTGAGACGGTTCACTATCTGTTTAAGAGAATAGCCTTGTTTCATTTCGGGAAGCCTGGCTTCAATAACTGCAGTTTCTCCCTTCTTTAACCCCCTTATTTGTCGTGCTTTTTTACCAAGTTTAGTCTTACTATGAGAAGTGCCGGCTTGTGCCCCTTGGCCAAACTGAATTTCTATCATATCTGCTTGTTTAAGTGTTTTTTCATCCCGTACCCATTTGGCCCGGGGAAACTGCAACACCAGATATCTGGCAACTTTTCTTTCTGAAGGTAACATGCCGCCTTCACCGGTATTAGTTGCGGTGCCAATCATTGCAGTACCCTTTGCAATAGCTATTTTTACTTTTTCAGATAAGGCTGTTCCGTGAGCCATACCGGAAACCATTATGGGAATATCTAAGACAAGGGGTTTTTTTGCCATTGGGCCGATCACTGTTTTAGTTTCAATTTTTACATTAGCTTCAGTAGGCATTGTATTCAATTGAGCTATGTCGAACATTAAATCATCAAAATGAAGAAATTTCTTTGGAGTACCTAAGGGGCGGAATATAATCTTTCCCCTTTCAGATCTTAAATTATTCTCTATAATATTTTGTAACCCTGCCCTGGTAGCGGCTGAGACAAACTCCCAGAGATTTTCATCATACTTATCAGTCATAAATATTTTTAAGATATCATTTACCGTTTTTTTGATAGTATACCTACCTAGCCATACCGCTCCCGCTCCTCCCAGTAGGGTTGCTGCTGCGCCAATGCCTAGAGCCTCTGCCAGAGATAAATGTTTGTTGGTATTCGTTCTTTTCAAAAGGCTCACCCTTTAATTAAGCTACTGTATTTTTTCCTATAAAATTAGTATGTGAAAAATATCTTCTATTAAACAAAGTTTTTTTAAAAGAAATTGGAATAATTTTAAATTGACATGTAACGGAACAGGTGTTATAATATTTTTCGCAGCAAGAAAGAATTAATTTATAGAATGTGGGCGAGTAGCTCAGCTGGGAGAGTACCTGAATGGCATTCAGGGGGTCGTGGGTTCGAGTCCCATCTCGTCCACCATATTATGAAGGATCCATAGATGGGCCTAAAGTTGACCAGGCCTTGGTTCAGATGCGGTTTCCTGAGTTCCGCTTCAGGTGCATAGAGTCCACATAAAAGTGTATGGAAAAGAGAGATTTTACATTTACTTCACATAATAATATTAAAGACTGGTAAAAAGATGACCAGTTTTTTTTATTTTCGCATACATTAAATCCGTCTTAATATTTGTTCCAGATACCGTCCGCTGTGTTTCTAAATAGGGTATATAACCGAGAAACATAAAATATTTCTTGACATTATCTTTGGTTTAGTGGATAATTCTTATAAAGAGTTTGAGCTTAGTTTGTGGTCCATCAAAACTGAATATTTAGAAAGAGTTGAGATGAGTTAAGATGAGATGAGCTTAGATGAGTGTGGACTTGTATGTATAGCCAGCGCTCATTTTGAGTGTTGGCTTTTTGTGCTCTTAACGGGCCAAATTAATTATTATCACTAGTTTAAAGGAAAATGATGCTGATTTTATTTGAAAGAAATTTGAAACAAAAAAGTAGTTTTGATTATGGGGAGGTTTATTAAATGAAAAGAAAACTTTTATTATCCGGTGTAATAATAGTGCTGCTGGTTAGCTTCTTATTATCAGGTTGCGGTAGTGCTAAACAGGAAGAGTCGAAAGAAAATACCATTACCCTTAAATATGCATTCTTTGCTCCTGCCAATACATTTCCCGCCAAGCAGATGGAAAAATGGAAGGAAGAGGTGGAAAAGCGCACGAACGGCAAGGTCAAAGTTGAACTTTTTCCCGGGGGTACCCTGCTTACCGCCAAGAATATGTATGACGGGGTCAAGAATGGGGTTGCGGAAGTCGGTTTATCGGTTACAACTTATGAACCAGGCCGTTTTCCCCTTCTGGCAATTTCCGATATGCCTTCCAAATTTCCCAATGCCAGGGTGGCCAGCCAGGTGATTTACGACCTGATTCAAGAGTTTCCGCCTGTAGCCTTTAAGGATTATAAAATTCTCACTGCTTTTACCACGGAGCCTGCCCATCTGCAGACCGTAAAACCGGTGAGGAAGCTGGAGGATTTAAAGGGAATGCAGCTTCGCATCTCAGGTGCAATTATACCGGTACTTCAGTCCCTGGGTGCTTCTCCCGTCGGCATGTCCATGGCCGAAACGCCTGAAGCTCTGCAGACGGGGATTATAGAAGGTAACGTCAGCTCCCGTGAAGTCCTGATGGATTTTAAACTGGCCGAAAAAATAAAATATGTAACGGAGTACCCGATGACTATCAACACTTTCGTAGCGGTAATGAACAAGGACGTTTGGGATTCCTTGCCCCGAGACGTACAGGAGGTAATAGATGAACTGGGGCCGGAGATGGCTGTCTGGACGGGTGAATATATGGATAACCATGTCAAGGAAGCCCTGGAATGGAGCAAAAAGGAACAGGGCCTGGAAATTATAACCCTTGATCCGGCGGAAAAAGCCCGCTGGGATCAAATCATAAAACCTTTGCAGGAAAATTATGTTGAAGAATTGAAGGCCAAGGGTATGCCCGCCGAGGAATACTTGGATAGACTGTATGAACTGAAGGAAAAATACAGCAAATAAACCGGTTAATACAGGTTGCTCTGTTAATTTCGGTTTGAGTCAATATTTGAGGGGGGATTACGGTTGGGTATTTCACAGGACCTGGTTATCGAAAAGAAAACTGGAAAAGATTACGTTAAAGAAACTGCAGAAGCAAAAATAGAATGCCAGGCGGGAGTTATCTCCCGCCTGGAGAAAGTGAACGTTTACCTGAACCGGGGACTGGCGATCATAGCTGGCTTTAGCCTGGTATTAATGATGATGACGGTTGTTCTAAACGGTGTTATCCGGTTTTTTGGTGTTCCCTTTTACGGGACTACTGAAATTGTCGGGTGGATGTGTGCCGTCACCATTGCTTTCAGTCTAGGCTACACCCAGCTTCACAAGGGATACGTTGATATAGATTTTCTGATGGAGAAACTTCCGCTCCCCTTGCAAAACTGCATCAGGTCCATTACGCTCTTTATAAGCACCATTTTCTTTGCTCTTGTTTCCTGGCAGCTCTGTTTATACGCACTGACTATTGCCGGAAACGGTAATGTTTCCGAAACTATGAGGCTGACTTTTTACCCTCTGATATTTGTGGTTGCCCTGGGTTTTGCAGGTTTGACCCTTGCTCTTCTTGTGGATTTTCTTAAACAGCTTTCTGGGGGTGCGTCTTAGAATGGATCTTTTTACCCTGGCTCTTGCCGGTTTAGGCTTACTTTTTCTGCTGATGCTATTGAGGATGCCCATCAGTTTTGCCATGTTCATAGTGGGGTTTCTGGGGCTGCTTGTGGCTGTGTCTCCTAAAGCGGCCTTTACGGTGCTGACGGCAGATCTCTGGAATGAATTTTCAAGTTACCCCGTAAGCGTCATTCCTTTATACATCTTTATGGGTGAAATAATATTTCGGGCTGGTATAACTGAGAAGCTTTTTAGAGCCGCCTACAAATGGGTTGGCCAGTTAAAGGGGGGTATGGCCGGAACGGTTATCTTGGCGAGCGCAGGTTTTGCAGCAATCTGCGGCTCAAATTCCGCTACAACTGCCACTATGGGAACCATGGCCTTGCCGGAACTGAAAAAATATCGTTATGACAGGACATTGAGCCTGGGAACTGTTGCTGCCGGTGGAACCCTGGGAGTTATTATTCCTCCGAGCACAGTCCTTTTGGTCATTGCCTTGCAAACCGAGCAGTCCGTGAGGCAGTTGTTTATGGCCAGCATTATACCGGGAGTGATGCTAACACTTCTATTCCTTTTGACGGTATTATTTATCTGTACGAGAAATCCCGAACTGGGGCCAGCCGGACCAAGGACAAATCTTAAGGAGAAAGTGGCTTCACTGTATGGAGTCATTCCTATCCTGTTACTCTTTTCCTTTGTCATAGGAGGTCTCTTCCTGGGCTGGTTCACCCCGACGGAATCTGCTGCTTTCGGAGCTTTTGGAGCCCTGATAATAACACTTGCCATGCGCAGGCTTACCTGGGATAAATTTACAATAGCCATATCCAGTACTTTGAAGTCGGCCACAATGGTCATTACTTTGATCGTCGGCGCCATGATTTTCGGTCGTTTTCTGACAATAACAAGGGTGCCGTACGATATAGCGGAATGGACCAACTCCCTTCAGATAGCTCCGGTTTTGATTGTAGCTGCCATACTGGTAATATTTGTTATCGGCGGCGCTGTCATGGACGCACTGGGGTTTCTGATACTTTCGATACCGATCTTTTATCCTACAATTATATCCTTGGGTTATGACCCTATCTGGTTGGGTGTGGTTTTGTGCATTGTTACCAGTGCCGGGGCGATAACACCACCCGTGGGAGTAACCGTGTTTGTGGCTAAAGGACTGGCGCCGGACATTCCTGTGATGTCGATTTTCAAAGGTGCATTGTATTATCTTGTTGCTTATGCTGTTATTATTGTTCTTTTAACTGCTTTTCCGCAGATTGTTACATTTGCTCTGTGATTATATTATCATTGCTTGCTATTTAATTATTAAGAAGGGAGTTTTCCATAATGGAAATTGCAGTTATAGGGGGCGGTAACGGGGCCTATGCGACCGCTGCCGATCTGGCGGAAAAAGGGCATTCCGTCCGCTTGTGGCGACGAAATAAAGAGGCTTTTCAACCGGTCCTTGAGAACCAGTCTTTGGTTCTCAAGGATTCTCAGGGGGGGCGCAGGGTACGGTTGACACTTGCAAGTATGGATATGGCTGCTGTGATTGATGGTGCGGAAATGGTTGTTATTCCCTTACCTGCAACTGCCCAGGAATCACTGGTATCCGATCTGGCGCCTCACTTGAAGGACGGTCAGATCGTATTTCTTCCTCCGGGCACCTTTGGCAGCTACGTGATAGCCAGGGGTCTTCGTGACAGGGGTTCTCGAGCTGACGTTGTATTTGCGGAAACTGGAACCCTTCCGTATCTCTGCCGTAAGCATGGCCCCGATACCATAGCCATTACTACCCGGGCAACGCGGCTCCCGGCTGAAAAGTCTGAGTATGCCTTCGGTATTCTTAAGCGGGCTTTTCCTGTCGTCGAACCCTTGAAGGATGTTCTGGACGGAGCGCTGATGAATGCGGGGCCTATTATTCACCCGCCCCTAAT
>Ga0182240_100111_pt1 | contig 37882 bp, 33 predicted proteins | sample hydfrates4_PW_90_FD_145594 | JGI IMG/M metagenome (GOLD analysis project Ga0182240, IMG submission 145594) | Subsurface microbial communities from deep shales in Texas, USA - hydraulic fracturing test 4_PW_90 | ecosystem: Environmental > Aquatic > Deep subsurface > Shale gas/oil reservoir >...
GTATTATATTCAAATATAAATATAAGAGAAAAGCCTACAACTGAATCTGATGTGGTGAAGAAAGCATTTATATTCGAGAAGATAAATCTTGCAGAAAAGGTAAAAGGTCAATACCTTGAGAAGTATAAGAGCGATATATGGTATAAGGTTTTTTGGAAAGAAGATGAGGAGATAAAGTATGGTTATATATTTGGGGTTTTAGGAGAGCCACGGAAATTTCAGTTTGAAAAGATGGTTGAGTCTATAGAGCGTCTCAAAAACGAAGTGGAAAACAATAAAACTGCCTATATAACAAACTATAAAAATTGGCATGGTACAGCGCCACTTTACAAAGGAAAGACTGAAGATAACTATGGTATACAAAGATATCAATCAGCACCTGCTTACATTGAGCCCAGTACTGATTCTGAGTTTAGATATATACAGGATGGAGTTTTGGTATCTATACTGGATAAAAATGAAAAGTTTTATAAAATCAGAACATTGAACTTTGAAGGTGAATATTGGGTTCCAAAGAACTTTATATCCTTTGCTAACTCCATTGAAGAGCTTAGAAAAGTTATAGTAGTTGACAGAAAAAATCAAAATGAGGGCGTATTTGAATATAAGGATGGCAAGTTGAATTTAATATCTTATGTTTTTGCAACAACCGGTGAAAAATCAAAATATAAGCAGCCAACAGACTTAGGTTATTTTATGGCTATTCAAAGGAGACCGAAGTTTTTATATCTCGATGATATAACTAGAGAAATATCCGGATATGCACCTTATGCTATAAGGTTTAATGGAGGAGCTTATATTCATGGAGTGCCTGTAGAGTTTGAAATCGTTGATGGTGAAAAGGTAGATCCTGGTATGCAGGAGTATCTTTATACAATAGGTACAGTGCCAAGATCCCATAAATGCGTAAGGAATTATACGAGTCATGCAAAATTTTTGTATGACTGGATAGAGATAGGAAAGAGTGCTGTTATAGTAATCGAGTAAAAGATAGAAAAATTTAAATAAGGCTAATAGTTTATAGCTGATAGCCAATGGTAAAAAAGGATTTGGATGATAGGGCATTAGACGCCTTTGTTCTATTAAAGAAATCCCATATAAATAAATGCTGCAAAGTATTTAAAGGACATGTTATAATTAAATATAGTTTAATATAGACTCATTAGAAAGAGGTGGCTTAATGCTTAAAAGAGGGACAGTATTAATTCTAGTAACTTTATTAGTCCTTGTTATTGGTTTAGGAGGGTGTGCCACAGAAACCATATCCGATACAGATAAAGAAAGGATAGCTAACAAGGAAGACGTAACAGTGATAGATAGTAATAATACTGGCAAAGAAGACAAAACCAGAAACAATGAAGGGGATAGTGATTCAAATCAAGAAAATGACACTAATGAGGAACAGGATTCACAACAAAACCAAGAGTCTGCGAAGGAAACTGAGAGTAAAGAAAATATAGTATACGTAAGTGCAAGTAGATTAAATGTACGATCTGAGGGAAGTATAGATGGCAAGATAATTGGGAGTGTCATTAAAGGTAGACCTGTAGAGGTTTTGGACAAGCAGGTCAATGAAGCTGGAGAAGTTACGTGGTATAAAATAGCCTTTGATAATAATGGAGAAAACTCTGAAGGCTGGATTTCAGCTAACTATACTGTGAAGGATAAAATGGAGTTGTTAGGACCAGCCTATAGAGAATTAGACTTAATGCCCCAGGATAAGGTTCAGGAATATCCGAGCAATCCTAGAGTGGAAGTAAAGGGAGTTTATGTAACTATACATTCAGCGGCTGGAAAAATAGACCAACTGATTGAATTGGCTAAGGAAACCGATATAAATGCCTTTGTAATAGATGTTAAGGACGATAACGGAAACATGCTTTTTCCGACAAAAGCTGCAGAGAAGTTTGGTACTGGAGCAAATGACAAGGCTCCCATTAAGGATATACAAAGCTTTATGAAAAAGCTAAAAGACAACAACATCTATACTATTGCAAGGATTGTATCATTTAAGGATCCTAAATATGCTAAAAAATATCCTGAAAAGGCAATAATATATAAAAGTAACGGCAAACCATTTACCAATAGAGACGGTATTATATGGCTCTCACCCCATGACAGAGAACTATGGGAGTACAATATGGAAGTTTCAAAGGAAGCTGCTAAGGTAGGCTTTAATGAAATTCAGTTTGACTATGTGAGATTCCCGGCTTCAAATGGTGGAAGAATGGACAAATATTTAGATTATAGAAATGAGCTTGGAGAATCTAAGCCTGTAACTATACAGAGGTATTTAAAATATGCAAGAAAAGAACTCTCGCCATTAAATGTATATATTTCAGCAGATATATACGGTCAAGTAGGATCAGTTGCAGATGATATGGGAATAGGACAGTATTGGGAGGCTGTAAGTAATATAGTTGATTATGTTTCACCTATGATGTACCCAAGCCATTATGGTAATGGAGTGTATGGACTTCCGGTTCCCGATGCTTATCCGTATGAAACCATAGACCGCGGCGTTAAAGATGCAATATCTAGAAATAAAAATATAGAAACTCCGGCTATAATCAGACCGTGGCTTCAAGACTTTACTGCAACATGGGTTAAGGGGCACATAAGATATGGTGACAAAGAGGTAAGGGCTCAGATAAAGGCCTTGGAGGACAATGGAATCAATGAGTATCTGATTTGGAATCCAAGCAATGTATACTCTAGAGGTGGATTAAAATAAAAACCATAAGATTTTAAGATACAAAGAGAGAGGATTATCACAAAGTTAACTTTGTGATAATCCTCTCTTCGTATTCTGTGTATTATGCAGTTATTTTTTCAGACTCTTTTTCCTTTTCAGTTTCTAGGTCTTTCTTTAATACCGAAATCATAATTGCAGTAACAATAGTACCTACTATGATAGATACAAAGTACAAACCTAAGTTAGTTACTGCATTTGGAATAGGCAGCACGAATATTCCGCCGTGGGGTACTGCAAGTTTAGCCTTAAATAGCATTGACAATGCTCCAGTTATGCCGGAACCAACCATTATTGAAGGAATAACTCTGATTGGATCAGCGGCTGCAAAGGGAATTGCTCCTTCTGTAATAAATGATATACCCAAGGCCCAGGCTGCCTTGCCAGCTTCAATCTCCTGCCTTGTAAATTTATTTTTAGCAATAACTGTAGCAAGAGCCAATCCAAGGGGAGGTGTCATACCTGCTGCCATAACTGCTGCCATAGGAGCTTGAATTCCGGAGCCAAGTAGTCCTACTGCAAATGTATATGCCGCCTTATTTACGGGACCCCCCATATCGAAGGCCATCATTAGGCCTAAAACAAGTCCTAGAATGGCTGCATTACCACTGCTTAAACTAGTTAACCAATTAGACATTCCTTTATTTAAAGCACTTACAGGTTTACCGATAATGTATATCATTGAAAGTCCAACTATCAATGATGATAAAAGAGGTAAAATTAGAACGGGCATCAGACCATCCATTGACTTTGGAAGTTTAATATTTTTCTTTAGAAAATCAACTGTATAACCTGCTATAAAACCTGCGATGATTCCTCCTAAAAAGCCTGCTCCTATTTGACCGGAAATCATACCTCCAACCATACCTGGAACGAGACCGGGTCTATCTGCTATAGAGTATGCTATAAACCCTGCAAGTATCGGTACCATAAGGGCAAAAGCTGATCCACCGCCTATTTGCATTAAAGCAGCTGCAAGGGTACCTTCATTTTCAAAGGCTTTGATACCAAAGGCGAAGGAGAGAGCAATAGCAATGCCACCTGCAACCACAAAAGGAATCATATAGGATACACCGGTCATTAGATGTTTATAGGGGCCCTTTTGCTGTGCTTTTCTTTCGGATTTTATTGCATTAACTTCTTCCTGAAGACTAACCTTTGCAGTTTTAGCTTTTTCTATAACAGACTTAGCATCTTTAATAGCTTCCTGAACTCCAACCTCTAAAACAGGCTTGCCGGCAAATCTTTCCTTGGATACATTTGTATCCGCTGCAATTATAACTGCCTTTGCCTCTGCAATATCTTGCTCTGTCAAAACGTTTTCAGCACCGACAGAACCCTGCGTTTCAACTTTGATTTCAACACTCATTTCCTTAGCAGCCAGCTCTAGGGCTTCAGCTGCCATATAGGTATGAGCTATCCCTGTGGGACAAGCTGTAATAGCTACAAATTTCATTTCATTTCCCCCTCACAAATAAATTATTAATGCTAAAAGATTAAGAATAATAAGTACACAACAGTTGTCTAATTCACCTCCTCTAAATGCTTTGTTTAAATACTACTTAATTTCTTCAAGCAAAATATTAATAATGTCCTGGGCTTCATTAGCTTCCATAAGGGCTTTTCTAGTCTGTTCATGCATTAAGGACCTTGATAGCTTGCTGAGAATTTTCAAGTGTACATCATTAGATGCTTCTGGAACTGCAATTAAGAAGAACATCTTTGCAGGTTTTCCATCAAGAGAATCAAAATCTATGCCTTTATTTTTTCTGCCAAAAGCGATAGATGCTTTTTTTACACCGGCACTCTTACCATGAGGAATGGCAATACCCATTCCTATACCTGTAGAATAAGTTTTTTCCCTTTCAAGGACAGCCTTTTCAAAAGCATCCTTATCTGACAATCTGCCATTTTGATCTAGTAGCTCAACCATTTCATTTATTAGTTCCGCTTTGGTATCGGCCTGCAAATCCAGTGAAATAAGTTCTTTGCTTATTAATTCAGATATGTTCATTTATACCACCTCACTATAGATATTTAATTTGACCTTATTTTCAAGTTTTTCTATATCCTTAATATTTCCAATTTGAGTGCCTTCACTCATAACGCTTAAAGTTGCGGCAGCAGTAGACAGCTTCAAAGCTTTTTTTAGATCGTAACCCTTTTCCAGTGCAAAGGCTACACTGGCAACTAAAGCGTCTCCAGCCCCTACGGTATTTTTTACTTCTACATCTAAAGCATCAATAAAAACTTCTGTATCTTTGTTGACAAATATAGATCCCTTTTCTCCCATGGAGATATAAACGTTTTCAACACCGCCATTAACTATTTCCTTAGCTAAGTTCACTATAGAAATGTTATCATTGAGATTTCTGCTAAAGGCTTTTTCGAGCTCATGTATATTTGGTTTTATTAAATAGGGTTTAGCCTTTATTCCTTCTACAAGAAGTTGACCATCGGCATCTAATATGGTTTTAGCACCTTTTGACTTAGAAAGTTCAATCAATTCCTTGTAAATATTGTTCTTTACACCGGGAGGAACGCTTCCTGAAAAGACTATTATGTCTCCCTTAGATAAATTATTTAATATCCTTTCCTTAAGCTTTCTCACCTCATCTTTCCTAATGCTCTGACCTTTCTCATTGATATCAGTTACAAGTCCCTTTATTTTATCAACAATTTTTATATTTGTTCTTGTTTCTCCTTTAGTCTTAATCAAATCGTGTTGTATCCCATTATCATTTAAATACTCTATAATCGTATCTCCGTTTTTTCCAGCTACGAAGCCAAGAACTATACTTTTACCACCTAATTTGTTTATGACTTTAGAAGCATTGATTCCCTTTCCGCCTATATCGATTCTAGCGCCGGATACCCTGTTAACTTTACCTTCCATAAAATTATCTATATTTATGGTCTTATCGATAGCAGGATTAAGTGTTACTGTAACTATCATGTTTTCACCTCGAATCTATTGACTTATTAAGATTTTTATATCTTTTTTCTTATATTCTTTTACTAGATTTTTATCAATTTCTGCATCTGTGACGATTACATCTACATGGTTAATGTCTGAAATCTTAGCAAAGGTTACCTTATTAAATTTAGAGCTGTCACTTGTAACGATAACCTGGTTTGATCTTTCGATCATGATTCGTTTAATTTGCGCTTCAATTATCGGAGGTGTTGTAATGCCGTGCTCAATGGATATACCGTTTGTACCTAGGAATACCTTATCTGCCCATAGAGTTTTTAGGGTGTTTTCGGCTAAGGGGCCGACAAAGGCTTGGGTTTCCCAACGAATATTACCTCCAAGACTGATTAACTCAATGTCCTGCCTTTTACCTAGCTCATTCATAATGCTGAGAGAGTTTGTAACGACGGTAACATTCTTAGCACGTATATTTTTGGCAACATAGAGGGTAGTCGTACCTGAGTCAAGAATTACAGTATCACCATCCTCTATTAGGGAAGCAGCTAATTTCCCTATTTTTTGCTTTTCCGGCAAATATTTAGCTTCCTTTTCTGTAAATGTGGGTTCAAACTTTGTATGTTCAAGAAGTACTGCACCACCATGGGTTCTACGTAACAAACCACTATCCTCCAGCTCTTGGAGGTCTCTTCTGATAGTAGCTTCAGAAACTCCATACTCTGCAGATAAATCTGCGACTTTAACACGATTATTTGATTTTAACTTTGCAATTATCTTATTTTTTCTTTCTGCAGCGAACATAAGACATCTTCCTTTTGTATTTGGTTTCATTTTAATGATTGTTTACTTTCGAATACTTTTGATTATGTTTGTTTGTGATTATATTCTACTATTTTTCTGAGTAAATGTAAAGAAAATTTTTGAATTTATTTTTGCACATAAAAAAACCTTCACTGTTTTAGTGAAGGTTTTTTTAGGAAACTAATTTAAAGTTATCTCTGAGGAAGTATTTTATTTAAAGCTATTCCAACTATAGCTGCCAGGGCCATACCTTCTATGGTAAAGTTTACCATTCCTATATTTATAGGTAGTGATGCTCCACCAAGCCCTAAGACCATGATTACGGCTGCGATTAAAAGATTTCTTGAATTACTAAAGTCAACTTTATTTTCTACCAGTGATCTTGCTCCGATAGCTGCAATCATACCGAAGAGTACTATTGAGATACCTCCTACAACAGCAGTAGGAATAGTCTTTATAATTGCTCCCACTTTAGGCATAATTCCTAGGACTATAGCAAATACAGCTGCTATTCTCACTATTGATGGGTCATGTACCTTTGTCAATGCTAAAACTCCTGTATTTTCAGAGTATGTGGTATTTGCAGGTCCACCAAACATTGCTGATACTGATGTTGCAATACCGTCACCTAATAGGGTTTTATTTAAACCAGGGTCTTTAACAAAGTCCTTTTTTACTGTTGTACCTATAGCAAGAATATCACCTACGTGCTCTATCATAGTAGCTACTGCTACAGGAGCAATCATCATAACAGTTTGCAAATTAAATTTAGCAAGTGTAAAGTTTGGCAGAGCAAATAGTTTGTTAGCTTCAGCAACAGGAGTAAAGTCTACGTTGCCTGTTAATAGTGCCACTGCATAACCACCTAAGAGCCCTACTAAAACAGGGAGTACTTTTAAAAATCCTCTACCATATATGCTTACAGCTGTTACTATGGAAAAGCTCACTATTGCCAGTAGCCAGTTGCTTGATGCCATATCTATTGCCACTGGTGCAAGCTTAAGACCTATGACCATTATGATAGGTCCTGTTATTACAGGTGGAAAGAAACTTATAATTTTTTCTACTCCGAATATGCTTATGAGCCCGGCCATTATAAGATAGACTAAACCGGCAACTACTAAACCGCCTTGTGCATACTGAAGATTAGACATTTCAGCTACAGCTAATATCGGTGCTATAAAGGCGAAGGATGAACCTAAGAATGCGGGAACCTTTCCCTTGGTTATAAGGTGAAATAAAAGGGTTCCTACCCCTGCCATAAATAATGCTACAGATATATCCATTTGAGTGATTAATGGAACTAATACTGTAGCACCGAACATTGTAAAGGTATGTTGAATTCCTAATATAATTTTTTTATGAAGAGATATTGCGTTAAGATTAGTAGTTAAGCTGTTTCCTAAAGCTAGATTTTCTTTGGTTATCATTTGAGATTCTCCTTTCATAATATACTTGTCGACTTCGCCGAGTAGAATTAAAGTATAAAACATAAAAAAGGCCTTCATTACCATGAGGTAAAGAAGGCCTGACTATCTATTAAGCAGTATATAGTTTAAATAACATAAAACATCTATGCATTATTAATTTACTACTTTGATATAACCTTTTTAACCTCACGGGGTTAATTTAAAGGTGGCGATATTTAATTATCTTTATAAAGATAACACAAAAACAACGGTAAGTCAATAGATATTAAAATAAGTTTTTTCTTTTTGTTCTAAATTTGAAATCTTATAATTGTTGACATAACGATTTTCCTATGTTAGTATAGATGAAACAAAACTAAAAAACTCGATATGACCTTTAAGATCGGTCCCGTGAGGCCAGCAAGGTTAGAAAAAAATTTTTAGGCATCTATGCATAAATATACAATATCAAGACTAGTTATGCACAAGATTAAATTTAGTTCTGCTGGAGTTTAAGACTCCACTTGAACTGTAGTTAAGCTTATCCAGAAACTGTAACTACTCCTTATCTTTCGCTTATAGAAGAGAGTGTGTTAGGGTAGTCAGTTATCGGATAAAATCTATATATTAAGCCGAACTCACGGGTAGAAGTATTCTTAAAGGATATATTCTACTCTTTTTTTATGTTCTATTTTTCTATTATGTGAGGAGGAAAAAAATGAAGGGATACCTATTGTTTGAAGATGGAACCAGGTTCGAGGGAGAAATTTTTGGATATGAAAAGGAAACAGTTGGTGAAGTAGTATTTAACACAGGAATGACCGGATATCAGGAAATTTTAACAGATCCGTCCTACTATGGACAAATTGTAGTTATGACTTATCCTCTTATCGGGAACTATGGGGTAAATAGTGATGATGTCGAGTCTGAAAATCCAAAGGTTAAGGGTTTTGTAGTAAGAGAGCTTTATGAAAACTATTCTAACTGGAGAGGTAGTGAAACATTAGAAAACTATCTTTGCAAAAATAAAATAGTAGGGCTGCAAGGCGTAGATACAAGAGCTCTCACTAAGTTCCTAAGAGAGAAGGGCTCAATGGCTGGAAAAATCATAGTAGCCAAAGAGTATGATGAAAATGACATAGAGGATATAAAAAATTTTGATAACCATAGGGCGGTAGAAAAGATAACTACAAAAAAGCCCTATACTTTAAAGCCTAAACTGACAAAGATTGCAGTGCTGGACTTTGGTATCAAACAAAACATAATCAGATTTCTATTAAAGAGAAAAGCTCAATTAATAGTTTATCCTGCCATGACTCCATCAGAAAAGATTTTAGAGGATAATCCAGATGGAATATTTTTATCTAACGGGCCTGGGGATCCCAGTGAACTTCATGAGGTTATAGAAAATATTAAGAAGTTAATAGGGAAAAAGCCTATGTTTGGAATATGTCTAGGCCATCAGCTGATTTGTCTGGCTTTGGGAGGCAAAACCACAAAGCTTAAATATGGACATAGAGGAACAAACCATCCTGTAAAGGATCTGCTAAAGGATAGAGTTTATATAACATCTCAAAATCACGGATATGTGGTTGAAGAAGACAGTTTGGATAAAGGAGATGTAATCATAAGTCATATCAACTTGAATGATGAAAGCATAGAAGGAATAAGGCATAAAAAGCTTCCCTTATTCAGTGTACAGTTTCACCCGGAAGCATCTCCAGGACCCCAGGACACAGCTTATCTGTTCGATGAATTTATGGAAATGCTTTAATTTGTTTGGCTAAATAGTAGTAATCTGAAATATATAGGTAACAAAGTTCAAGATTTAATTTATTAGGGTTTTGAGAATTCTTCTGGCTCATGTGAAGATTAGCCTTTTTATTTAAGTTAATCTCTTGTGCTAGTTACTCTAACGGTATAGCTTTAAATATCCTTCAATGCTTCCTCTGAAGCGACTTTGAAGAGCTGTTTTTACCTCTAAATCTTTTCTATATAAAACAGCTCTTCTACGGAGCCTGAAGAGGTTTATTGAAGGATATCTATAAGGAACTAGCGAGGCGAGTTAAATTAAATTTTAAAGTTGTTCATCTATAGTATGTATTTAAAGAGAGGAGAATCAGGATGGCGGTATATGAGAATATAAAAAAGACTTTAGTTATAGGGTCGGGACCCATAATCATCGGTCAGGCTGCAGAATTCGATTATTCAGGAACTCAAGCATGTAAGGTATTAAAGGAAGAGGGGATAGAGGTTGTACTTGTAAACAGTAATCCTGCTACAATAATGACCGATAAAACTGTTGCAGATTCAGTGTATATTGAACCCCTTACAGTGGAGGTTTTAGAGAAAATAATAGCAAAGGAAAGACCTGACAGCTTAGTAGCAGGAATGGGAGGGCAGGTTGCTTTAAACCTTGCAGTAGAGCTATGGAATAAAGGGATTATAGAAAAATACGGAATAAAACTATTAGGAACCGATGTAAAATCTATTGAGCAGGCGGAAGATAGAGATAAGTTTAAAAACCTAATGAAAAAAATAGGTGAACCGGTTATAGAAAGCAAAATGGTAGGTAGCTTAGAGGAAGCGATAGAATATAGTAAGATAATAGGATTTCCCATGGTAGTAAGACCTGCCTACACCTTGGGAGGAAGCGGCGGAGGAATAGCAGATAATCTGGAAGAGCTTAAGGAAATAGCCTCAAAAGGCTTAAAATACAGCATGGTAAATCAGGTTCTCTTAGAAAGAAGCGTAAAGGGCTGGAAGGAAATTGAATACGAAATGATAAGGGATAACAAGGGAAATACCATAACAGTATGTAATATGGAAAACATAGATCCTGTAGGAGTTCATACGGGAGATAGTATAGTTATTGCCCCTTCTCAGACCTTGAGTGACAAGGAATATCAGATGCTCAGAAATGCATCTATAAAGATAGTAAATGCCCTAAATATAAAGGGAGGATGTAACGTTCAGTTTGCCCTCGACCCAGATAGTTTTGAATATCATGTTATTGAGGTAAATCCAAGGGTAAGTCGTTCATCGGCATTAGCTTCCAAAGCCACAGGATATCCTATAGCTAAGGTGGCAGCAAAGATAGCAATAGGCTATAATCTGGACGAAATAAGAAACGATGTTACAGGAAAGACATTTGCATGTTTTGAACCTACTTTAGATTACTGTGTAGTAAAGATACCAAAGTGGCCCTTTGATAAATTTGATACGGGCAATAGATCCCTTGGCACAAAAATGATGGCAACGGGCGAAGTAATGGCTATAGGAAATAATTTTGAAAGTGCACTTTTGAAGGGCGTAAGATCCCTAGAGATAGGTCAGTATAACTTAGAAAACAAGTATTCAAAAGATTTATCTCTGGATGAACTAAAGAAAAAGGTTAAGATCGGAGACGATGAGAGACTTTTCTATATAGCTGAGCTGTTTAGACGAGGGATAGAAATTATGGAAGTTTCTTCCTTGACCGGCATAGACAAATTCTATCTAGATAAGATAAAGAACATAGTAGATCTAGAAGAAGCAATAAGAGATAAGAGTTTAAAAGATATAGACAAAGAAAAGATGTTGCTGCTGAAGAAAAAAGGATTTTCTGATAAAGGGATAGCTTTACTAACAGGTTCAAATGTCCAAGATGTATATAAACATAGAAAGAAATACGGGATTGAAGCGGTTTACAAGATGGTTGACACCTGCGGAGGAGAGTTTGATGCAGTTTCTCCTTATTACTATTCAACTTATGATTTTGTAGATGAAGTAGAGGTGACAGACAGAAAAAAGATTATAGTAATAGGTTCGGGGCCCATAAGAATAGGGCAGGGAATAGAATTTGATTACTGTTCAGTTCATGGAGTATTGGCATTGAAAGAAGAAGATATAGAATCCATAATAATTAATAACAATCCCGAAACAGTAAGCACAGATTTTGATACTTCAGATAAACTTTATTTTGAGCCCCTTACAGAGGAGGATGTTCTTAACATAGTGGAAAAGGAAAAACCTTATGGAGTTATACTTCAGTACGGAGGACAGACATCAATTAAACTCGCTAAATTCTTGGATGAAATGGGTGTAAACATACTTGGCACATCGGCCGATGGAATAGATGAGTGTGAGGATAGAAAAAGATTTGAAAAGCTCCTAGATAAGCTTAACATAGATAGACCTAAAGGGACAGGAGTTCATAGCATTGAAGAGGGACTTAAGGCAGCTGAAAGACTAGGTTATCCTGTTCTTGTAAGACCAAGCTATGTCCTAGGAGGAATGGGCATGGAGATAGCCTACAATGAAGAAGAGCTGCAAAAATACCTGGCAAATACCTTGGAAAGAGACAGTAAAAAGCCTGTTCTCATTGATAAATATTTAATGGGCATGGAAATAGAAGTCGATGCTATATGTGATGGAGAAGACATACTTATACCGGGAATTATGGAGCACCTTGAAAGGGCAGGGGTACACTCGGGAGATAGTATATCCATCTATCCTGCAGATAATATCAGCGAAAAGATAACAGAGAAAATAGTGGATTACACCTATAAACTTGCAAGGGCTTTAAATACAAATGGCTTGATAAACATACAGTACGTCTTATATGAAGATAAGATATACGTTATAGAAGTTAATCCGAGGGCATCAAGAACTATCCCTTATATAAGTAAGGTAACGGGTATACCTATGATACAGATTGCAACTCAAGTCATGCTTGGGAAAAAGCTCAAGGACTTAGGTTTTGGAACTGGCCTTTATAAATCTAAAAAAATTAAAGCAGTAAAGGTTCCTGTATTCTCTATGGAGAAGCTTCCGGACACGGAGGTGGCCCTAGGACCAGAGATGAAATCTACGGGAGAGGTCCTTGGAGTAGGTAAGGACTTATATACAGCCCTTTATAAAGGGCTCATAGGTGCAAATATGAATATCCCTAAAGGGGGTAAGGTACTGGTTAGTATATCCGATAATTTTAAAGATGAATTCTTGACCATAGCTAAGGATTTAAAGGAGCTTGGATTTGAATTTTATGCAACAGAGGGCACAGGTAGATTCATGGAGAAAAACGGAATTAAAAATATTAATGTAAAGAAAATAGGTGAAAATGGATCTCCAAACGTGCTTGAGATAATAGATAGTGGAGATATAGACCTAGTGGTAAATATACCTACAAAGGGACGCAATTCCAGAACTGATGGATTCAGGATAAGAAGAAGGGCAGTTGAAAAGAAGGTTTGCTGCATTACTTCTCTAGACACACTGGCTGCTATTACGGATATCATAAAGAGGGATATTGATATGAAGGATCTGGATGTTATTGATATATGTAAGATATAAAGATTATTATAGCTATAGATAATTAAGCTTACAGGTTAAATTATTTATATAGTTTTGAAACTTAAAAAAAAGGTAAAAAGAACGTTCATTACGATATTTTGATGTTAGTAAAAGAAAACTAATAAAGCGTGTAGATGTTTTTAGAATAATTGGAGGGATAAGTCATGAAAATAAGCGAAAAAATTGCTAAGATGCTTTTGGAAATAAAAGCCGTTAGTATTAAAGATACCTCAAATTTATTTACTTGGGTATCGGGTATAAAGTCTCCGATTTATTGTGATAATAGGCTCACAATGAGCTATCCTGAAGTAAGATATGCCATAGCAGAAGGCTTAAAGGAAATGATTTTAGAGGAATATCCTGGGGTAGAGGTTATTGCAGGAACGGCTACAGCAGGCATTCCCCATGCTGCTTGGGTAGCTGAAAAGATGAACCTACCGATGATATATGTAAGAAGCTCAGCAAAGGGACACGGAAAGAAAAAGCTTATAGAAGGTAAGCTCCCTAAAGGAAAAAAGGTGGTTCTAATAGAAGACCTTCTTTCTACGGGGGGAAGCTCCATGAATGCCGTTAAGGCCTTACAGGAATCGGAAGCAGAGGTATTAGGTGTAGCAGCTATATTCAGCTATAACTTTAAAAAACTAGATGAACTGTTTAAGAAAGAAGGAGTAAAATATAAGACTTTAACAAGCTACCACATACTTTTACCCGTAGCGGTGGAAATGGGTTATATACAGAAAGAAGAGCTTGAAACACTTAAAAAGTGGAGCAAAGATCCATATATATTTACTAAGTAAAATGTAAAAAAGTGCATAGGGCACTTCGGTTTGTTGATAAAAGACAATATATAGTATATGCAATGCCATTACGTAAAATTATTTCAATGTTAATATGATTATGCGGATATATAACTCACAGCCACTGAGCAAATATAACATATGGGAAATAAAACTTTTATTAGTAATATTATATAGTTTTTATGAAAGGAAACAATCCATATTTGTTTTTGGCAAATAAAAATTCTAGCGTTGCGGAAGTAATAAAATTTCCAGTTTGCTATTGACAACGAGCCTCTGCGAGTATGGTTTGAATGCTAGGGGCGAAGGCCTGAAAATCTTATGGCATCGCCATTTAGAAGCTACCATACTCACTTTTCATTATCAATAGTTTGTTTTACCAAATTGGAAATTTTATTAAACTTTTTTTGTTTCTAAGTGTAGAATTGTTTAGAAGTGCCCAGCGTATTTTAAAAACTTCATCTTTTTTATCAGTAAAAATGAGCGTGATCCATGAGGGAAAAGACTACATTAGTAATTTTGATTATAGGTTTTATATTTACGTTAATAAATCCATTAATTTTTCCAGACATAATAAATACTCAAGATGAGTTAAATAGCTTAAAATTCGGAATACCGATTCATTTTATCAAACAACAAAGCAGCAAAAGTATACCTAAAGATATGTTTCCGTATTGTGCAGCATTGGAAAACCCCTGGGAAACTCCTATTCAATTATTAACTGGTTCCAAGGTACAAATAAAAAAGTTCGGAAATTCACATAGGATTATTTGCTTCCTTATGATAGAATATCAGTGTATAATTTAACATTTAGTCTAAGGTTGCTGCTATCAGGAACTAGCAAATCAAGTTAAGACATTTAAAAATTCACAGAAGAAATGAGGAAGTTTTATAATGAATAGTCTAAATAGCGTACTTACTATCTTTGTAATGATTGGGATAGGTTATATCTTAACTAAAAAGGGACTTTTTAATCAACAGACAGGGAAACTTTTTTCTAAACTTATTCTAAATATTACACTTCCTTTGATGATGATTGTCAATATTCCTATGAGGTTTAGTAGGGAAAGTCTTTTTAATTCTTTAAACGGAATAATAGTAGCTTTTTTAAGTATCATAATAATATACGGAATTGCAATTATAATTTCATATATTTTTAAAATTGAAGAGGATAAAAGAGGTATATTTTGTATAATGTTTACTTTTGGCAATTCCATCTTCATAGGCCTTCCGATAAATATATCTTTGTTTGGAGAAGGAAGTACTATGTATGTTTTTCTATATTATTTTGCGCATACAACTTTGTTTTGGACTTTAGGAGTATATAACATAAAGAAAAATACGCAAGAAGATAAAAAGAAAAATTTGAAATTAAAATCTCTTAAAAAAATATTTTCTCCACCGTTTATTGGGTTTATCATTGGAATCATAATAATGCTTATGAATATTGATTTGCCAGGATTTATTGAAGATTCATTCAGATATATTGGGAGTATAACTACCCCTTTATCTATGTTTTTTATAGGGATAGTTATTCATTCAATTAAAATGGAAGATATTAAACTAGATATTAAAAGCTGTTTAATATTATTTGGAAGGTTCGTTGTTGCTCCTATTATAATGTTTTTAGGTTTAAAATTATATGAATTACCGCAACTACTAAAGAATGTATTCATTATAGAATCTGCAATGCCTATAATAACTCAAGCAGCACTGGTTGCTGAATTTTATGATACTGATTCAAAATATGTTGCCATAATGGTAGGATTTACAACTATTCTTAGTATAATAGTTGTTCCTATATATTCATTTATCTTATAATAAACTAACACATTGTGTTAGTTTATTGTACTAAAACAGGAGGCTGTCCCATAAGTGAGACAGCTTCTTATATAATTATAACTCATATTTTGTTATTTCTTCGCAGAAACTGCATTTATATTCAAGAGTATCCTTAGATAGAAGTTTGAACAGAGGCTCTACGTAGCTATCGGAATTGGTGATACACCTTGGGTTTTTGCATTTTATAAGTCCCTTTACTTCCTTTGGAATCGTAATTTTCTTTTTTAGAGTCAGCTTGCCATTTTCAATATAATTTACCGTTATATTGTCATCTAAGAGACCAAGAAGATTTAAGTCTATATCAAAGGAATTTTCAATCTTTATTATATCCTTTTTTCCAAGCAGCTTACTTTCAACATTCATCAGTAGAACTATTGGTTTTTTTGACTTGTTCAGCATAAGCTTATTAAAGATTTTAAGGCCATTTCCTGATTTTATATGGTCAATAACTATTCCTTTTTCTATTTGTTTAACCTCTAACATCCTATTCCCCCCCCAAAAGTTTTGAAATTAGTGACATTCTGACATACATTCCAAACTGAGCCTGGTCAAAATATACTGCCCTAGGGTCATCATCAACCTCGTAGGCTATTTCATTAACCCTTGGAAGGGGATGCATTATTATCATATCTTGTTTAGCAGGCCTGATTTTATCTTTAGTTAATATATAACTGTCTCGAAGTTTTAAATAATCTTCTTCGTTAAAGAAGCGTTCTTTTTGAATCCTTGTCATATAGAGGATGTCTATCTCATCTATTACTTCTTCTATATACCTTACCTCTGTCAACTCAACATCATAATTGTCCTTGAGAAACCGCTTAACAGAATCGGGAAGTATAAGTTCTTCCGGTGAGATTAAGATAAATCTTTTAGTGCTGAATCTAGCCATAGTTTTTATGAGGGAATGTACGGTTCTTCCGTATTTTAAATCACCGCATAGGGCTATCGTATGATTTTTAAGAGTTCCTTTGTAGTTATAGATGGTGAGAAGGTCCGTAAGGGTTTGAGTAGGATGGAGATGACCACCGTCTCCAGCATTTATTATTGGGATGGATGAGTACAGTGATGCAAGCTTTGGAGCACCTTCCTTGGGATGTCTCATAACAGCTATGTCAGCATAGTAGGACATAACTCTTATAGTATCGGCAACGCTTTCTCCTTTGGAAACTGAGCTTGTATTGGCATCACTAAAACCGATTATATTTCCACCAAGTCTCAGCATAGCCGATTCAAAGCTAAACTTAGTCCTTGTACTTGGCTCATAAAATAGGGATGCCAAAATCTTTCCCTTGCATTTTTCAGAGTAATCCTCAGGTGAATCATAAATCATTTTCCCTAGCTTAACTATTTCAGTAATTTCGTCGATAGAATAGTCTTGAAGACTGATTAAATGTTTTACATCTTTTCTCATAAATATTCCTCCTTGTTGACCTCGCTGGATCAAATTAAAGGTGCTAGTATTGATACTTAAAAAGCCTTCTTTACCCCGATAAGGATAAAGAAGGCACAATTAACTAATTATACTCAGACAGAAATTTGTAGTCCAGTATAGTCTTCTCTACCTTTCTAACCTCACAGGGTTAAGTTAAAGGCAATATTTATTCAGTTTTATTATTTGAACATAGATTATCATATACATAATACTATGTCAATGAGTTTTAGAAATAAAAACCCATAGCATATTATTTGTATATTTTTCTCCAGTAGTAGGTAGAAATAATTCTCAATCTTTTTTATCTTAACATATGCAAGGGTATAATATATAGTAAACCATTAATAATTTTGCAAAAGTAGTTAAGATACAAATTATAGGAAAGGATTTGATTTTATGGTACGCTATCACATTATAGTTCACGGTCATGTTCAAGGGGTGGGGTTCAGGTACTTTACATATCAAAAAGCTATGGAAAACAATATAAAGGGCTGGGTAAAAAATAATCTGGATGGCACTGTAGAAATAGATGCCCAAGGAAACAAAGATGATATGGAAAAATTCCTCACTGCTGTTAAAAAAGGTAGTCCCTTTTCAAAGGTTAGAAATGTTGATGTAGATGAGTTTCAACATTTAGAAAGATATAAGTCATTTGATATAAGATATTGAAAGACGATCCATTTATAAATTTTCATTGACACTTGTTTCTATATGTGATAACATTTATGAAAATGAATAGAACCTTTAAATTGGTCCAGAGAGGCCGGTAAGGAAAGTATATCGTGACAACGGTTGAGTTATGCCTAAAATGGGTGAATTATGTCTTCTGCTTCTCTGAGCAGAAGACTTTTTTAATGGTCAAAAAATTTAGGAGGTGAAAAAATGGAGCTTTTAATAAAAAACGGTTTAGTAATAGATCCTAAGCACAAAATAAAGCAAAAACTGGATATCCTTATAAAGGACGGCATTATTTCTGAAATGGGAAACGATCTTTGTGAAGAAAATAAAAAAGTCATTGATGCGAAGGGTTTGATTGTAACCCCGGGATTTATAGACATACATGTTCATCTCAGGGAACCAGGTTTTGAATATAAGGAAACGATAAAAACAGGAACAGAGGCAGCGGCAGCCGGTGGTTTTACAACTGTGGCATGTATGCCAAATACAAGTCCTGCTATCCATTCTAAAGAGGTAGTCAAATTTATAAAAAACAAAGCCAAAAACGAGGGTTGTGTAAATGTTTTAGTTATAGGAAGCATATCTAAAAGTTTGGAGGGAAAGGAAATTTCCCCTATAGAGGAAATGGTAGAAGCAGGCATAGTTGCTATATCAGATGATGGGAAAACGCCTATGGATATTAGTTTAATGATGGAGGCCTTTAAAAAGACTAAAGATAATAACATTCCTCTGATATCCCATTGTGAAGATCATGAACTTTCAAGAGGTGGAAGTATAAACCTTGGAAAGGCCAGTGAAAGAACCGGTATAAAGGGAATCCCTTCAGAAGCGGAATATCTTATAGTGAAAAGAGATATAGATCTATGTGAATCCTTTTCATCGAGACTTCATATAGCTCACGTAAGCACCAAGGAATCAGTATACCTTGTTCAAAGAGCCAAAGAAAAGGGCTTGAATGTTACCTGTGAAGCAGCACCCCATCACTTCATACTTACCGATGATATTGTCTCTTTGGAAAATACCCATACTAAGGTAAATCCCCCCCTTAGAAGTAAAGAAGATGTAAAAGCAATAATTAAAGGAATCCTAAATGGAACTATAGATGTAATTGCTACCGACCACGCTCCCCATGATGAAAATAGCAAAAAAGTAGCCTATGACAAAGCAGCCTTTGGAATAAGCGGTATAGAGATAGCCTTTTCACTTAGCTACAGTGAACTGGTGTTAAAAAACAAACTTCCATTAATGAGATTGATAGAGATGATGACCATAGGTCCTGCTCAAATTATAGGAATAGACAAGGGAACTATTGAAGTGGGTAAACATGCAGATTTGACAATTATAGACCTAGAGAAAGAGTACATCATAGATTCAGATAAGTTTTTCTCAAAGGGAAAAAATACACCCTTTAACGGTATGAAGGTAAAGGGAAAACCTCTTTATACAATAGTAGAGGGAAAAGTAGTTTATGAAAGGGGAAAGATACTATGTTCACAGATAAGCTGATTGAAAAGATCAATGAAAAAAGAAGTCCCGTAGTGGTAGGATTAGACCCAAGACTTCAGTTGATACCGCATATGGTAAAAGAAAAGTATTTTAAAAAACATGGAAAAAACTTTAAAGCTGCCGGTGAGGCTATATTGGAGTTTAACAAGACAATCATAGACAATGTTTACGATATAGCTGCTGCAGTAAAACCTCAAATAGCCTTCTATGAGCAGTATGGTATAGAAGGACTTGACAGCTATATAAAGACATGCAGATATGCTTCAGAGAAGGGACTTCTTGTAATAGGGGATGTGAAACGAGGAGATATAGGCAGTACATCTAAGGCTTATTCTAATGCCCATATAGGCAAAACGGAATTAGAGGGAGAGTTATTAGAAGCCTTTCCTGCAGATGCTGTCACAATCAATCCCTACTTTGGAGATGATTGTACAAAAGAGTTTGTCACAGATGTTCAGGAATACAAAAAGGGAATTTTTATGCTGGTTAAAACATCTAACCCTGGCTCTAGTCAATTACAGGATTTGATATCAGAAGGAAAAAAGATATATGAGATAGTAGCACAAATGGTAAATAATTGGAGCAGGAAAAATACTGGCAAGTACGGTTACTCTTCCATAGGAGCAGTAGTAGGAGCCACCTATCCGGAAGAGTTAAAAACCCTTAGAAAGCTAATGCCAAGCTCATATTTTCTAGTGCCAGGATATGGAGCCCAAGGAGGAACTGCAGAAGATGTAGTTTGCAGTTTCAACGATGATGGACTTGGAGCAGTAGTAAATTCATCAAGGGGAATACTTTATGCCTATAGAAATAAAGAAAAAGGTACAGAAGCGGAATACGGAAAAGTAGCAAGACAGGAAACCATCAAAATGAGGGACGCCATAAATAAAGCTCTCGAAGAAAATGGAAAGAAATATTGGTAGGGAGGTCTCAGTCTTGAATAAAAATTATATCTGTAAAATCGTTCACAATACAGAAATAACAGCGGGAATTCATAAAATAGTCATTGAAAAACCAAAGGACTTAGGAAAAGTAAAGGCAGGACAGTTTTTCAATTTGAAAAGCGGTGAAGAAGAATATCCCCTTTTGAGGAGACCTATAAGCGTAAGTATAATTGATGATGAGACACTAACCTTTTTAATAAATAAAGTAGGCAAAGGGACTATGCTATTGTGTAGTAAAAACAAAGGAGAATACATCGATATACTAGGGCCTTTAGGTAATGGTTTTAATCTGGATATTGAAAAGAATAATGTTTTGGTAGTTGGCGGTGGAATGGGTGTGGCACCTCTACTGGAGCTGGTAAAACAGCTGTCCCTAAAGGATGATATAGATATAAAGGTTATGCTTGGATATAGCGATATACCATTTATGGTAGAGGATTTTAAAGAGTTTGTAGATGATTTAATAGTTGCTTCAGAGAAAAAGGAATTTGATTACAAGGGTTATGTTACCGAGCCCCTAAAGCAAGAACTACAAAACAAAAAATATGATCATATCTTTGCGTGTGGACCTAAGCCAATGTTAAAAGTCGTTAAAAACCTTGGAGAAGAAAATGATATACCTGTTCAGTTATTGATGGAGGAGAGAATGGCCTGTGGTATGGGAGCCTGCCTGGTCTGTACATGCAAGGTGAAGAAAGGTGAAGATGACTGGAATTATGTAAGGACCTGCAAGGAAGGCCCGGTTTTCTATGGAGAAGAGGTGATATTTGATGAGTAGAGTGGACCTAAAAGTGGATTTAAATGGACTAACTCTAAAAAATCCCGTTACAGTTGCATCGGGAACCTTCGGATTCGGAAGGGAGTTTACAGACTATCTGGATTTAAACATCTTAGGAGGTATAATGGTTAAGGGATTAACACTGGAAGAAAGAAAGGGAAATCCTACTCCCAGAGTGTCGGAAACACCTATGGGAATGATAAATAGTGTTGGACTTCAAAATCCGGGAGTAGAATACTTTGTAAAGGAAGAACTGCCCTTTCTAAAACAGTTCGATACGAAAGTAATAGTCAATATTAATGGGAATACTATAGAAGAATACTGTAAAATAGCTGAAATACTGTCAAAAACCTCTGTAGATTCTATGGAGCTGAATATATCCTGTCCAAATGTGAAGCGGGGTGGAGTATCCTTTGGAAGAGAGCCGGAAATGGTGTATGAGGTGACAAATAAGGTAAGGCAGTATTGTGATAAACATTTAATAGTTAAGCTAAGTCCCAATGTAAAGGACATAAAGGAGATAGCCATTGCAGCCGAAAAGGGTGGAGCTGACTGCATATCCCTTATCAATACGGTAATTGGGATGGCCATAGATATAGAAAATCAGACTACAGTCTTAGCAAGAGGTATGGGGGGACTTTCAGGCCCTGCCATAAAGCCTATAGCTGTAAGAATGGTGTATGAAGCTGCAAACTCTGTTTCTATTCCTGTAATAGGAATGGGAGGAATAATGAACTATAGGGATGCAATAGAGTTTTTCCTTGCAGGAGCAAATGCTATTTCAATCGGCACGGCAAACTTAATAAACCCTTGGGTAGCGAGAGAAGTAATAGATGGCATAAAGGAATATATAAAAACAAAAGGATATGGTTCTATTAAGGAAATAATAGGTAAGGTTAGAATACCGAGCTTATAATTTGTAAATAATAACAAAAAAGTAGTTTGATATAACTTGTCCCGTTATTTCTTTATAAATATCCTTCAATAAACCTCTTCAGGCTCCGTAGAAGAGCTGTTTTAATAAAAAAATTAGAAGTAAAAACAGCTCTTTAAAGTCGCTTCAGAGGAAACATTGAAGGATATTTAAAGTTATATTGTTAGATTAACTAGCACACAAGAGGTTAACTTATACTACTTCAGGGATTTTCAAAATCCTAATAAATTAAACCTTTTACTTAAAAAGGTTACTTAAACTAATTCTTAAAACTATGGACAGGAGCAGGAATTCTTCCGCCTCTGTTTACAAAATCTTCACTTGAAAACTTACTTACAGCCATGATAGGAGCCCTACCTAAAAGGCCGCCAAATTCAACCTCATCACCAAGTTTTTTACCATAGACAGGGATTACCCTGACAGCAGTTGTTTTTTTGTTTATAACCCCAATGGCTGCTTCATCTGCTATAATAGCTGATATGGTAGACGCTGGAGTATCTCCGGGAATTGCTATCATATCAAGACCTACAGAGCAGACGCATGTCATAGCTTCGAGTTTTTCCAAGTTCAGAGAACCTTTTTTTACGGCATTTATCATTCCCTCATCTTCACTTACTGGAATAAACGCTCCGCTTAGGCCACCAACATGAGAAGATGCCATAATACCGCCTTTTTTAACAGCGTCATTTAAAAGTGCCAAAGCTGCTGTGGTTCCATGACCGCCGCAACTTTCGATGCCCATCTCTTCCAAAATTCTTGCAACGCTATCGCCTACGGCCGGTGTAGGTGCAAGAGATAAGTCCAAGATGCCAAAGGGAACACCAAGCATTTTTGAAGCTTCTCTGGCGACTAGCTGTCCTGCTCTAGTTATTTTAAAGGCGGTTCTCTTTATGGTTTCTGAAACGACATCAAAGCTTTCACCCTTTACTTTTTCAAGGGCAGACTTAACAACTCCTGGACCGCTCACACCTACATTTATAATGCATTCGGCCTCGCCAACTCCATGGAAAGCACCAGCCATAAAAGGATTATCCTCTACTGCATTAGCAAAGACCACAAGCTTTGCGCATCCTATGCTGTCTTTTTCCCTAGTCAAATAAGCCGTTTCTTTGATTATTTTTCCCATATCCCTTACGGCGTCCATATTTATTCCCGACCTTGTATCGCCGACGTTTATTGAAGAGCATACCCTTTCGGTTTCGGCAAGAGCATTAGGAATAGAATCAATCAGTATTTTATCGCCTTTGGAATAACCTTTTTGAACAAGGGCTGAAAAACCTCCTATGAAATTGACTCCTACGGCCTTTGCTGCTTTATCAAGAGTTTTGGCAAATTCTACATAATTTTTATCGCTGCTTGCTTGAGCAATTAGAGAGATAGGAGTTACAGAAATTCTTTTATTTATTATGGGTATACCATATTTTGTTTCGATATTTTCTCCAACCTTAACCAAATTTTCAGCATACTTTGTTATTTTATCATATATTTTTTTTCTTGACTTTTCTCCATTTGCATCACAACAGTCTAGCAGAGATATACCCATAGTTATAGTTCTTATATCGAGCTTTTCCTTTTCAATCATCGTGATGGTTTCCAGTATATTGTTAAACTGATTCATGATAGTTTACCTCCTGCAGTTATATTTTGTGCATTGCATTAAATATATCCTCATGTTGTATCTTGATTGAAAGACCTATTTTTTCACCGATATCATTCAGATGATTTTTTAACTCATTTAAACCGACAGTCATTTTTTCTAAGTCCACAATCATTATCATAGTAAAGTAATCTTGTAAAATAGTTTGGCTTATGTCTAAAATATTTACTTTATTTTTTGCCAAAACTGAGGTGATTCCGGCAATAATGCCTATCTTGTCCTTTCCTATAACTGTAATAACTGCTTTCATTCAAAACCTTCCCCCTTTAGTTAATAAAATTTTAGTATAAAAAATAAAAGAGACTAACTCAAGAAGATATAGTCTCCGGAAAAACAAGGATAATCAAAAAAGATTAACTCTTATTTTACCTATAATTATAGCTAAAATAAGAAGTTATCTTTCATGACTTAAAATCCCCTGTCCTTTTACCTGAGAGTTTCACCAATTACTTGGCTTTCCCCTTCGGTGCTCAGCTGAGTCTCTCCAGAGGCCTGTCCAGTAACGGTCGTAACGAATACTTCCACTACCTTCGTCCAGCCTATGAAATTGTATAGATTGATTCTAGCATATTTTCGTAGGCAAAATCAATAAGAATTTATAATTTTTAGTTCAGCAAATAGTAGATGTTAGAAAAAGATATATATTCACTTCAATAAAAATATGAGCTTGTGTTGACCCTTGAGAGTGTTTATGGTATAATTAACTCTGTCATGTAAAAAGTATTAATATATGGAGAAGTACTCAAGTAGGCTGAAGAGGACGGTTTGCTAAACCGTTAGGTCGGAATAATCCGGCGCGCGGGTTCGAATCCCGCCTTCTCCGCCATTACAGAAAATACTTACTAGCTAATTAGTAAGTATTTTTTTATTTATTAAAATGTTTTTTTACAAAGTTTATAGGGTATTTTTTTAATAAATCCTCTATAATAGATGTATAAGCACAAAAAGGTTTTAAAAATATTTTTTAGAGATAATTGTTAAAACTAAGATATAAGATTATAATAAAATTTGTAATACAGTGGTGAAGTGTATGATAAAACTTTCTAAAAGAACCATAGCAATAACGATTTTCATTGCAGTGATAATTACTGTGTTAGCTCTATCCATATTTGAGATCAGGACTAATATTGCGATTAATCAGGCATGGAATAAGCTTTCAACCTTTCTGGGGCTTTTTTTTACTTTGTATTCATTTTTTATAGGAATAATTATCTTCATGGAAAATAACAACCCTACTAAAACTATTGCATGGTTATTGATTTTATTTTTAGTACCTGTGGTAGGATTTATATTTTATATACTATTTGGACATAACATTCGTAAGAAAAAAACCTTTGAAAAAAAGAAATATATAGATTATAAGTTTTTTTCTAATATAGCTGAGATACAAAAGGATGTACTAAATGAAGTTACTCTGTTTGATACAGAGGGAAGTCTGGTTAAAAGTAGGCTTATAAGCCTGCTTTTGAAAAATTCCAACTCGCCTTTTACAGTTAATAATAAATCTAAAGTACTGACTAATGGGGACAGTACATTTAGCTCAATAATATCCGAGCTTAAAAAAGCACAGCATCATATACATATGGAATACTTCATAATACGAGATGATGGTATAGGAAACAAAATCAAGGACATTTTAATAGAAAAAGCTAAAGAAGGAATAGAGGTTAGAGTAATATATGACGATGTTGGCTCATGGCGACTAAAAAAGGACTATATTAATTCACTTAAGGAAGCAGGAGTAAAGATTTATCCTTTTTTTCCTGTGATGTTTCCTGTCCTCAGTAGGGAGCTTAACTATAGGAACCATAGAAAGATAATTGTTATAGATGGTAAAATAGGTTTTGTGGGGGGACTTAATATAGGAGATGAATATCTAAGCATTAACACCCATTTAGGCTTTTGGAGAGATACTCATATTAAGATTGAAGGAGAAGCTGTTTACAGTTTACAAAATATTTTCCTCAAAGATTGGTATTTCGTATCTAATGAGTCCATTATGGAAAAAATTTATTACCCCAAGCTAAAGCATTATGGAGAGCAGCTTATACAGATAACCTCTAGTGGACCTGATTCCAACTGGGAATCGATCCTTCAGGCATATTTTACCATGATATCTACTGCGGAAAAGCGAATCTGGATAACGACCCCTTATCTGGTGCCCGATGAAAGTATAATGATGGCATTAAAGACGGCGGCTCTTAGCGGAATAGATGTTAAATTGATAATTCCCAGTAAGCCTGATCATTTGTTAGTATTTTGGGCATCTCGATCAAATATAGAGGAGCTTTTAGAAGCTGGTGTTGAAATATATACCTATGAAAAGGGATTTATACACAGTAAGGTTCTATTAGTAGATGGGATAGGTGCATCTATAGGAACTGCCAATTTAGATATGAGGAGCCTGAAAATCAATTTTGAAGTCAATGCGTTTATTTATGATAGTGATGTGGTAGAAAGACTGGAATATGATTTTAAAAATGACCTCAAAGAAAGTAAAAAGATTAACTTAGAAGAACATTTGCAGAGGGGCATATATCAAAAATTTATTGAGTCTTTGGGACGATTGCTTTCTCCTTTGTTATAGCTAAAGTTTTTAAAATATGCTAGAATAAAAAGGTGAATTAAAAAGATGGAGGAAAATTTATGATTTATTTTTTAATTATAGCTATAATAGTAGTTTTCGACCAGGCAACTAAATATTTGGCAGATTTATACCTTAAGCCTATAGATACATATCCTCTGGTAGAGAATGTATTTCATCTTACTTATAGGAGAAATACCGGAGCTGCTTTTAGTATCCTGAGGAACAAACAAACCTTCCTAATAATACTTACGGCCATTGTAGTCCTTGTTTTGATAATATATCTTATTAAGATCATCAAAGAGAAAGATTTAGTGTTGTTAAAGATACCGTTATCTTTTATTATCGGAGGGGCTATAGGGAATCTTATAGACAGAATAAGACTGGACTATGTTATAGATTTTTTCGATTTTACTCTTATAAACTACCCCGTATTTAATGTGGCCGATGTGTTTATAGTGCTTGGGTCTATAATACTGGCCTATGCCGTGATTTTTAAGGGAGTAGAGGTCTAGACAGGAACTAATAAATATATTAAAAAAGCTACCTGACAGTATTTGCAGGTAGCTTTTTTAAAAAAGAATTTAAACTTTTTCTAGTAAAATATTAAAATGAATGGCTTATAGCTAATAGGTGACTGTTAATAGAAAAAAAGATTACAGGTAACAGAAAGGACCTTAAAGAATTACCTTTATATGCTAATAACTACTAACTACGAACTAATAAATTGCTGTAGGCACTTTTGTTCAAAGAAATTTGCTTGCTACTTCATTGCTTCTAACAATTTAGCAGGAGTCTTTCTACACTTTTCTTCTGACACTGAACATACAGCAAATCTAAGTCCCTTTTGCAGAGGAACTAAAAAGATGTTTTCTTTTTTCAGTTTTTCAGAGACTTTTACAGGATTGTCACAGGGAACGGTAATAAAGAAGCCTGATTTATATGGACAAATTTCCAACCCTACTTTATTAGCTTCTTCTAAAAAGGCCTTAGCCCGTCTATCAAGTAGATCTTTAAGCTCTTGTCTTTCTGATTCAACTCTATTTAATAGATCTTCATTATTAAAGATTTCAGATAAAATCTTCATAGCGCTTCTAGTACCATTAGACCAAACCCCTCTATTTGAAAACTGACATACATTTTTAAACTCTTCAGCTACGGTTTTACTAGATGAAACACACATCATTGCACCGCTTCTCATACCATAGAGAGTATATCCCTTAGACATGCTAAAGGCAACAATAACCAGTATGTTTTCAGGAAGGCCACCAAAGAACTTCATAAACTTTCTGGATTCATTAGTTTCTCCGGCAAAATCTATATAGGCAATATCAGAGAATAATATGATTTTTTTATTTTTATTTTTTGCAAATTCCTTAATGGTACTTATAACTTTTTCCCACTCGGAAAGCGCTAGTGTAAAGCCGGTAGGATTGTGGGCAGGGGAATTAAGGAGTATTACTGCTCTGTCTTGAGCTTCAAGGAGCCTGCTTAAGTTTTCTTTAAAAGATTTTATATTGAAGTTGTTGTCTTCATCAAAAAAATTATATGTAGATATTTTTCTGCCGTGCTCTTCTGCTATAGTCTTGTAGGGTCCCCAATACCAGTCAGAAGTAAGGATAGAGTCGCCCATTTCAGAGTAGTTCCATATAGTGTGTCTTATAGCACCTGAACCACCGGGAGTTGCTATGGCTTCAATATAGCCTAGGGGACGATGGTCTCTAAAGGCAGCAGTTTTTGCAGCCTCCAGATATTCAGGAAGTCCTGCGATGGGAGCGTATGCAGCTATTTCTGCTGGGGGAAGATTTTTAAGTATTTCTATGATAGTGGGCATTACAAGCAGATCACCATTATCATCTAAAAGGGCACCTACAGTAGAATTTATAACATTTTCAAATCCATACTTTGTTACTGCTTCCCCTGCCTGCCTACTGGCAGCAAAGATCTTGTCCTCGCTGACGGGTCTTTTAGAGTGGGGAGCAACCATTGAGAAATCCTGATACATGAATATTCCTCCTAACAATAAAATTATATTAACAATTATAACATAAATTTAATATTTTAATGTTATTTTTTAGGAGTTGACTCCTTTAGATATTTAGGATTATTGGCGATATAGTTTATAAATCCTCCTATTATGATCAGAATTCCTCCCGTGATGCTTAATAAATCTGGAAATTCACTCCATAAAATTATTCCAAGTACGGTTGAAAATATGATGTTGGTATATCCATAAATAGCAATCTGTGATGCAGGAGCAAATCTGTAGCCGGTAGTCATTAGAATTTGAGCTACCGCAGCTGATAAACCAATTAGTACTAAAAATATTAAATCTCTACCCGTAGGAGCAATATAATGTCCCGCTACCATAAAGGGAATCGAAACAACGGTAGAGAATAGACAAAAGTAAAATACTATCGTTTCAGGTGCGGCATAGTGTCTTAGTTGCCTTACGGCTACGTAGGCAGATGCAGCAAATACAGCAGAAAAAAGGCCTATAAGTGCAGGAATAATTGTATAATCGAATTGGGGCTTTATAACGAAACCTGCTCCAATTATGGCAATAATCATGGCGTAAATTTGAAACTTATTTACCTTTTCCTTTAAAAATAAAAGAGATAATAGTATCACGAAGAATGGGGACATCTTATTCAGCAAAACCGCATCTGAAAGAGGAAGTTTTGAAATTGCATAAAAGTATGCTACCACTCCTAATAAACCGAACAAAGACCTTAAGGTTAAAAGTTTTATATTGCTACCTATAAAACTTTGTTTATTTTTTATAATCATGGCTCCCATTACTAAAACGCCTACCAGATTCCTAAAAAATATCTTTTCTGCAATCGGTATATGGGGAACGGCTTTGACCGCAGCAGCCATAACAGCAAAAAAGAATGAAGATAAAAGAATAAACACTATGCCTTTACTTTCTTGTCTCATTAAAAACACCTCTTATTAAAGTATATATTATTTTATGACTTTTTCAATCAATATGATTATATCTTTTTGTGGGTAGATTTAAACAGATATTAAGAAAATTTAAATAGAAAAACACGAAAAGACAGGTTTTAACATAAAGATAATAATCTAATAACAATTACTTAACATATTCAATGTAATATTATATACAAGTAGATACAAATCGTGTCGGAGAGGAAAGAGACGCAAATAATAGCTATAATATCATACTGATATTTGATAGCGATTATTTGCGCCTTTTTCTTTTAAGGGCAAAGGAGTGAGATTTTGCTAAGTAGTGAATTCATTGAAATCCTAGGTAAGACTAAGTTAATTAATGTTATTAAGGAGGAAAAGTATGTAGATAAAGCTCTAGAGTCAGATTCTAAAGTAGCATTTATGTTAACTGGTAATATCACAAATTTAAAGACTTATGTGGATTGTATAAAAAAGAAAAACAAATTAGTTTTCGTTCACGTAGAAATGATTGGCGGACTTAATTGTGACAGAGATGGAATATCATTCATCGAAAAGTATGTTAAACCAACAGGTATTATTAGTACAAAGAAAAGTATATTAAATGCTGCCAAAAAACACAATTTGCTTACAGTTCAAAGAATATTTGCAATAGACACTGATGCAGTAACTACATCAATAAAGCTTATCAACAAATTAAAACCTGATGTTGTAGAGATTATGCCTGCTAGAATGCCTGAGATAATTAAAGCTATAAATAAATCGGTAAAGGTGCCTGTTATAGCAGGAGGGCTTATAAGGAACAGGACACATATAAAAAGAGCTTTAGAAGCTGGAGCAATAGCTGTTGCATCGGGAACATCAAAGATATGGGAGGAAAAATTCTAAAATGAAGATCAAAGCAATTATATTTGACTTAGATGGTATAATTTTAGACAGTAAAAAATCTGTAGTTGATGCAGTATATTATATTTCAGAAAAATATAGTCCAAATAGATTTACTTATGAAGAAATAGAAAATCGTTTTGGGGAACCTTTAGATGAGTTTATCCATTTAATTAGTAAGATTGATAAGGAAGTAATTTTTAACGATTACATGAAATATATAACAGCCCATCACGATGAGTTGGTGAAATTATTTCCAAACGTAAAGGTAAATTTAAATTTATTGAAAAACAAGGGTTATAAACTAGCCATTGCTACAAATAAGCAAAAGAATTTGACCTATAGAGTATTAGAACTTTTTGATATGACGCATTTATTTGATACTGTAATTTGTTTGGAAGATGTTCAAAGGGGAAAGCCGGACCCTGAGATGATAGATTTAGCTTGTCAAAAATTAGGTGTTATAAAGGAAGAGAGCATTGTGATAGGAGACTCCATTTTCGATATAAAGGCTGCAAAGGCAGCTAATGTTAGAAGTGTCATATTAGATTGGTATGGACATTTTGGCAATTCTTTAGAGGTCGATTTAAAACATAGTGATTTATTTACAAACATGGATGAAATTTTAAACAAGGTATTGTACATAGGTTATGAGGAGGGTCTACAAATTGGATAACATTACTCTGAAAAATATTACAAAGCAGTATAATGGGATTACAGTTATAGAAAATCTAAATCTTCATATTGAAGAGGGTTCATTTACGGTGCTGGTTGGGCCTTCAGGATGTGGAAAGTCTACAACCCTAAGGATGATAGCTGGGCTTGAAAAAGTAAATAATGGACAGATATTAATAGGGGATAGGGATGTGACAGATATAGCGCCTGGCAAAAGAGAAGTAGCTATGGTATTTCAAAATTATGCACTGTATCCGACTATGACGGTTAAACAGAATATTGAATTCGGACTAAAAAACAAGAACATTCCAAAGTCAGAAAGAGAGGAAATCATTAATGAAATATGTGAAATAGTAGGATTGAAAGATTACTTAGATCGCAAGCCTTCAAATCTGTCAGGAGGGCAGAGGCAAAGAGTTGCGTTAGCTAGGGCAATGGTGAAAAAACCAAAGGTGTTTTTAATGGACGAACCTTTATCGAACTTGGATGCAAAGCTTAGGAATCAAATGAGAACGGAACTGATTCAGCTTCACAAAAGATTAGGAACTACTTTTGTTTATGTAACTCATGACCAGGTGGAAGCAATGTCAATGGGAGATCAAATAGTAGTAATGGACAAGGGAAAAATACAGCAAGCTGCTAATCCTGTAAAGATTTACAATGATCCTGACAATCTATTTACGGCTCAGTTTATAGGCTCGCCTGCTATGAATGTATTGCCTGTCTGGGATATTACTAAGGAATTAGATTATATAGGTTTTAGACCTGAAAAAGTAACAATATCAAATGAAAAAAATGAAAATTCTTTATTTTTGAATGGAAAAATCATTACTAGAGAAAGGCTTGGAGCCGAGACAATTTATCTTGTAAAAACGGTTTTAGGAGAGATTAAAGTAAAAGCTTTTATAGATACATTTAAAGAAGATACAGAGGTTGTTTTAAATATTAATTATTCCGATATTTATATCTTTAACTTTAACGGTAAGAGGCTTAGGTATCTGGAAGAAAAAGAAAAGTTTAAATTACTGGAGGTTAGGTTAGATGAGTTTTGGGCATAAAGTCAAACCATATTTAATGTTAGCACCAGCTATGGGATTCTTTTTTATGTTTTTTATATATCCCATATTATATATGTTTTTTTTAAGTTTTACTTCATGGAATCTTATAAGCCCTGTAAAGGAATTTGTAGGATTTAAAAATTATAAAGAGCTTATTACATCTTCAGAATTTCATACAGTATTGACTAACACAATAATATATACAATTTTAGTGGTTTTTCTTTCGATTAGTATAGCTTTAATTTTAGCATTATGGCTAAACAAAAAGGGGTATTTATATGGACTTACACAAGGAGCGATTTTCACTCCATATATTATCTCCCTTGTATCTGTTGCATTACTTTGGTTATGGATAATGGACCCAGATTATGGTCTGTTGAATTGGGTACTGGGAATCCTGGGGATACCGCCATCAAAGTGGCTAGCTCATCCTGATACAGCATTAATTTCTTTAGTTATAGTAGGAGTTTGGAAAATAGTAGGTTACAATACCTTAGTTTTAATGGCAGGGCTACAGAGTATTCCTAAAGAGATATATGAAGCTGCAGCCTTAGACCAGGCAACTAAATGGACAACATTTTTCAAGATTACTTTACCCATGATATCTCCTACTTTATTTTTTCTGATGATTATAAGTACTATTTCATCCTTCAAAGTTTTTGATACAGTACAGATTATGACTCAGGGTGGTCCTGTTAATTCAACAAATATGATGGTTTATTATATCTATGAAAATGGATTTGACTTTTTCAAGGTAGGGTATGCATCGGCAGCAGGAGTAGTTTTGGTAATAATAGTTGGGATTATGACTTTATTTCATTTTATGTTTTTATCAAAACGAGTACATTACAGATAGAGAGGAAGAGTCTTGTGAAGATTAAAAAATATATACTAAAAGGTCTAGAAAAGGCAGGACTTATATTAGTTATGGCGATTTTTGTATTTCCATTTTTGTGGATGGCATCAACTTCTTTAAAGTCTCTTCAGGAAACTTTGATTTTCCCACCTAAGTGGCTGCCAGATAAGATTATGATAGAAAACTTTGTAAAGGCATGGTCCTCGGGCCCTTTTTTAAGATATTTTCTTAACAGTGTTTTTGTGACAATAGGTATTTTAGTACTACAGTTTTTAACTATGGTTCCCGCTGCCTATGCCTTTGCCAGATATAAATTTAAGGGATATAAGTTATTATTTGCTATTGTATTGGTAGCTTTGATGATACCAGAGCAAATTACTTTTTTACCGGTATATTTGCAGATGAGTTCATGGAAGTTATTAAATACATATATTCCTCTGATACTTCCTTATGGGACGAGTGCTTTTGGGATATTTCTGTTGAGGCAATCTTTTATGCAGGTTCCCGATGAAATAATTGAAGCAGCAAGGCTAGACGACGCTAGTGAATGGAAAATTATGTGGAATATCATGGTGCCTATGGCAAAGCCGGTACTTGTTACCTTTGGGCTGTTTAGTTTCATATACCATTGGAATGATTACTTTTGGCCTTTAGTTATGACTAACAGTGAAGCTATAAGAACATTGCCTATAGGTATTGCAATGCTAAAAGATACTGAAGGAGGTGTTGCTTGGAATATAGTTATGGCTGGCAATATGATACTTGTTCTTCCAATATTAATTGTATTTTTCTTTGCACAGAAACAAATTATTAAGGCCTTTGTTTACTCAGGAATAAAATAAAAGGAGGATTTTTAAAATGAAAAGATTTATAGCAGTGGTTTTATCATTGGTAATGGTATTTTCTTTAGCAGCCTGTGGTTCGAAGTCTGTAAAGCCTGTAAATTTTAATGGTTCTGAGGGAAAAAAGATTGAAATTGATTTTTGGTATTCTTTAGGCGGAAAAAACGGAGAAGTTATAGCTGATATGATTGAAGAGTTTAATAAATCTCAAGACGAGATTGTAGTAAATGGAACTTTCCAAGGGAATTACTATGAAAACCATGCTAAAGTGTTAGCAGCAATAGCTTCAGGTACCCAACCAGATGTAACCATGATAGAGATAGCATCAATAGGGGCTTTTGCAGATACAGGGGCATTGGAAAATCTCGATGCATATGTAGAAAATGAAGGCGTAGAGTTTATAAAAGATTATATTCCAGGATTGATGGGTAACTCATATTGGGAAGATAAGTTATATGCGATTCCCTTTAACAGAAGTACACCGCTATTATATGTCAATAAAGACATGTTAAAGAAAGAAAATCTTGACCTTGCAGGACCAAAAACATGGGACGAGCTTAGGGAATATGCACATAAGTTGACTAAAGAAGGAGAAGTATATGGGTTTTCTGCTCCAATCGATATATGGTTTTATGAAGCCTTAACGTTTGAAAATGGTGGAAAGATATTATCAGATGATGGGAGCAAACCTGCATTTAACTCACAAGAAGGCATTGAACCCGTTGAGTTTTGGCAGGATATGATTGAAGAAGGTATTATGAAAATGCCTCCGGGAGAAAAATATAATGCTTGGGATGTGGCATTCCAAGACTTTATAAATAAAAAAGTTGCAATGATTTTTACTTCGACCGGCTCCTTAAATAGTTTAATGGAACAGGCCCCATTCGAAGTTGGAACAGCATTCTTACCAGCTAAGAAAGATTACGGTGTGCCAACTGGTGGTACTAACTTAGCAATCCTTTCAAATTCATCTGATGTTGAAAAGAAAGCAGCATGGGAATTTGTAAAATTTATGACTAGCAAAGAACAAACTATACATTGGAGTAAGAGTACAGGATACATGCCTGTAAGAATATCAGCTGTAAATAGTGAAGAAATGAAAAAACTTTACGCAGAAAAGCCTCAATTTAAGGTTGCAATTGATCAATTAGAGTATGCTAAGCCACGTCCTATGGTTCCAGGATACAAAGAGTTACAGGAAATTATTATGACTGAAATACAAAGGGCAGTTATAGATGATGGTGTGTCTGTAAAAGAAGCTTTAGACAATGCGGCTGAAAAAGCTGAGCAACTATTAAAGCAATAGGAGTGTTTAGATGAATCCCATAGTGGCCCATAGAGGGTGGTCGAGTAAAGCTCCTGAAAATACTTTGGCATCAGTGAAATTAGCACTTGAAGAAGAAAAAATTGATGTCATTGAAATAGACATTCATATGACAAAGGATGAAGTGATTGTAGTAGCCCATGATTTTATACTGGGAAGAACCGCTAATGGTTCAGGATATATAAGTAACTATACTTATAAGGAACTGCTAAAGTATGATTTCGGAAGCTGGTTTTCTGAAAAATTTATTGGTGAAAGAATTCCAAGATTAGAAGAAATTTTGGAAATCACAGATGGAAAAAAGGAATTAATTATTGAAATAAAAAAGGGAGCCAATAAATATCTCAATATAGCTGAAAAGCTGTGTAGTTTATTGAGGGATTATAAATATAAAGATAAAATCAGAGTTAAATCTTTTAATCATGAGGTTATTAAAGAGATATCGGAAATAGAAAGTAGTATCAAAACAGGGCTCTTAATATATGGAATGCCTATTCTTTTGAAGGAACAAATAAACTATACTAAAACTTCATTTATATCTATGAATTATGAATATATCACTAAAGATTTAGTAGAAAACTTAATAAAAACTGATATAGATGTTATGGCTTGGACAGTCAATACCAAAGAAGATATTGAAAATATAAAAAATATAAGTAAAGAAATCTATATAGTTACTGATTACCCGCAAAATATATTTTAAGAGATAGATACTCCCTTCAAATAATATAAGAAAACCGCCTAAGCTTTTGCCGATGGCGGCTTTCTTATTATGTTATTAAAGTGTGTATTCGCCATTCACTTTTAGTATAATTACTTCCGCATTAATTACTTTATTTTTAAAGGCTTCGGGAGAAGCTTCTATAACAGGGAAAGTGCCGTAGTGTATAGGAACAACCTTTTTAGGCTTGATGAAATCTACTGCCCTTACAGCATCGTCAACATCCATAGTGAAGTTTCCGCCAATAGGAAGTATTGCAAGATCAATGTTTTCATCCTCAAGAAGCTTCATATCAAGAGTAAGTCCTGTGTCACCGGCATGATATATTTTCTTGCCATTTCTCTCTATTATAAAACCACAGGGATTACCTCCATATATTATTCCGTTGGGAGTTTGGATGCCTGAACCATGGAGTGCAGTAGTCATCTTTACAGTTCCAAAGTCAAACTTAGTTCTTCCACCTATATGCATTGGATGGGTAGTAACATTTTGTTCTCCTAAATAAAGAGATATTTCAAAGTTTGCGATTACACTAGCACTAGTCTTTTTAGCTATTTCCACAGTATCTCCCAAGTGGTCTCCATGACCATGGGTTACAAAGATATAATTTATATCATCAAATTCATCTACTGAAGCCTTTGCTTTAGGGTTTCCCGATAGAAAAGGATCAATAAGGGCTTTGAAATCACCATCCTCTATGTAGAATCCGGCATGACCTAAATATTTGATTTTCATAAAATCACTCCTTATAATAAAATTAGTTTTGTCTAAATCCTTGTGGAAATGAACACTTTTTTAGTTCTATTCCAGTCCTTGCTTACTTTTGACTTGAGTTCCTTTAAAACTAGGATAAATAAAAGTAAGCATTGGCAATAGATAACAAAGGAAAGCAAAGGGAATATATTTTAATGCAGAAATTCCCATGATTGATGACACTAAAATCGCATTTACATTCCAGGGAATAAGAGGGACTATAATTATCCCTGTATCTGATATTGTTCTAGCTAAAGTATTTCGAGAAATAGAAAAATTTTCATAAGTTTTTTTTAGATACTGCCCCGGAATTATGGATGAAAGAGTTTGGTTACAGGTTATTACTGATATGGCTATACACAAAATTGAGGTTTTATGTATGAGATTTTTAAAGTTTGTTATACTGCTTGAAAATCTTTCGATCAAAGGTGCAATCATTCTGGTACCCTCTAAGATACCGTTCAGGGCAGTAGAGAAGATTATTACCAGTAGTACATTTTTCATTGATATAAGTCCTCCACCGGCCATAATCTTTGCTATATATTTATCTATCGGATAATATCCGTTAATTGCTATATAGAGGGTGTCTTTTAATAGAGCGCCATCTCTAATTAGAAAAATCAAAATGCTGGCCGAGAGACCTATTGCAATGCTCTTAACTATGGGTAGTCTTAAAATAACTGATGTCAGCAAAATTAATAGAGGCGGTATTAAGGAAATAAAAGAAATATTGAAATTTGAAGACAACAGGTTTTGGATATATTCTATCTCATATAAATTACCGGCTTTGCTTACAAACTTATTACCAATAATCATATATACTAGTCCCGTTACGGAAAATACAGGGATGGTGGTTGACATCATATGTTTAATGTTATCGATTATATTGGTTTCTGTTATTACGGCAGTTAAATTTGCACTGCTAGACATTGGTGAGGTTCTATCCCCTAGATAAGATCCCGACACTACGGCTCCTACCAGGGGTGCCAAGGGAAATCCCAAACCTATTGCTAGACTTAGAAAAACTGACCCTACAGTACTGATGGTACCTAAAGCTGTTCCCAATACCATGGATATAACTGAGCATGTGATGAATGCAGCTAAAATGATGTTTGTTCCTGACAAATATTTAAAGCCGTAAAATATCATAGAGGGAATGGTACCACTGGCCATCCAGATACTGATAAGCATACCTATCAAAGAGAGCATGATTAAGACTAGTAATGCTCTTTTGACGCCAGTGACAGTCATACTGCAGACTTCTTTTAAAGAATACCCATTTATAAAAGAAACTATTACTGCAACTATAAAGCCTGCAAACAGTCCCCAATATACAGCTGCCCTTAATAATATGGCTGCTATAATAGAAGCTAAACTGATAAAAATTGTTAAATAAGTATATTTGATATTAATTATATTAGTATTCATAATATTCCTTCTTTTAAAATGTTTTT
>Ga0182240_100112_pt1 | contig 37150 bp, 45 predicted proteins | sample hydfrates4_PW_90_FD_145594 | JGI IMG/M metagenome (GOLD analysis project Ga0182240, IMG submission 145594) | Subsurface microbial communities from deep shales in Texas, USA - hydraulic fracturing test 4_PW_90 | ecosystem: Environmental > Aquatic > Deep subsurface > Shale gas/oil reservoir >...
ATACTAGATCTACCCTGGATATCTTTTGATATCATTATATCAGGGACTAAATCTAAAATTAATAGAAACAAGCAAATTTATTTAAATTAGTGATGAATATTTTATATCACTAAGTATATTATACGAGAAGGAATGTAAGATGCAGAAGAATATTATAAACAGTAATTTTTCACCCTATGGATATAAAATCTATAGGGTCATAATTTTATTTTTAAATTAATTTAAGAAAATTTTCACTATAAGTCGTGTGAAATTATACTGGCCAAGAAATATAACTTATCAAAATAAAAGAAAAACTTAATTTTGGTTGGACTTTATTAAAGCTCAAAGTGAAGAAAAAAGAGATCTTTCTGGTAAAATCTTAAATATTAGATCAACAATTGTAATAATGATTTGAATGTCAAATAAGATTTTACATGTTTCGTTGCAATAATAGGGAATTTTAGTTTTCAACTTCCAGGAATACTCTTTTGCAATTCTTGAGGGTTTTAGTATAATACAACAAATAACGCTATAGAAACAGAGGCAGATTATTAGAAGAAATTTCAGTTGATTACATAATTAATGAGACCTGATGAATATTTATTATTTCTATGATGTAAAAATTTGCATTTGGCAAACACTTGTATTATAATTTAATTAGATTTGAGAATTGTCTAAAAATTGGGTATTTACATTAGCCCTAATAATCTAATGAGGGAGTGTTAAATTATGGATATAGAGTTTCATTATTATGTTACTTACTTAACGGCTACAAGAGCAGGTTTTAAGCCTAAAGATGCAAATATTTTAGCTTATTCTTCTCAATATGTTGATAACAATGACATACTTTTTGAAATCAACAAAGATTCAGAGGAACTATATTATGAAAATTATATAAGCCAGACCTTAGATATTACAAAACCACAAAAAGATTTGCTGCGTATATATCCTTTCTTTCACTTTATTCCAGGAGAAGATAGTAATTATTCTAAGAAAATTAACGAAGATGAAATGCCACCTTTAAACACTATTCCTGATAATGTAAATGCTAATAAAATGCTAGATAAGGCTCTGACAGATAATAATTTATATGAAATAGGTATTGCCTGTCATGCATATTTAGATACCTGGTCCCATCAAAATTTTGTTGGAATGGAAAATGATTATAATGGATTGGACCATATTTTACCTAATATAGGCCATGCTGATGCAGGCCATGATCCAGATATTCCTGATAAAGTCTGGGATGATACTCGTTTGAAAAATGCAACTGTTAATAATAAAGAGCGTTTTCTAGTAGCAATAGGTCGACTATTCGAAAAGCTATTTAAATATAAAAATGGTGATGATATATTATCTAAACTGTCTTCAGAAAAGCAAGATCTCATAGATGATATAGAGGAGATAATTGAGGAAGGATCTGATAAAGAAGAAAGAATTGGTCTATATAAAGAACTTGCTTTAAAAGATGAATATGGTCGACAGGAAATTGAAAATTATGATGAATATTACTGGTTCAATGAGGCAATTAAAGAAGACTATCCAGAAAAGTATGATATTGATGTTAAACTAACTATTAATTTGAAACACTTGTTTTTTGAGGATTATACCTGGGATGATCCTGATAATTACAATGAGACCCACTGGTTTAAGTTTCAGGAAGCTGTAAAATTTCATCAGAACAGAATGGAAGGGATATTAAGTTCAAATCTTGAGTTTGTAAGTACAGAAAAGTGGTAATTAGTCAATAATCTTAATTTTTTAATTAATGGAAGCTTCTGGGGCTTTTTTAAGCTCCAGGAGTATTTTATATATAAAGTAATTTAATCAGATTAGTTATTTTTTTATTATTAATCTAGAATAAAATTTTAAAATCTCTTGCTCAACATTTTTGATTTTTAACAACAAAGGGGTGAATTTGTGAGTAAATACTTTCAGAATAATTATAATGAAATCAATTATCCTATTGCAAATGATGATAATCCTGGTTTGCGTAATGCTCAATTAGGTGCAATACATTCAATTTCATCTTTTTTTACATTGAATGAAACTAAACCAGCACTTATTGTTATGCCAACTGGTTCTGGAAAAACAGCTGTTTTAACTATGGTTCCATTTGTTTTAAAATCGAAAAAGGTTTTAGTAGTTACACCTGCTAAAATGGTGCGACAGCAGATAACAGAAGAATTTTCTTTGTTGAAGACTTTACATAAAGCAGGAGTTTTTAAAGCTAAAATTTCTAAACCTGAAGTATACGAGATGAAGCATAAAATTGAAAATGAAGATTTAAAATTAGTTGAGAAAGCGGATGTTGTAGTAGCAACTCCAATTTGTGCTTTATCATTAACTAAATGTGATAAATATAAAAATTTATTTGGGTTAACTTTAATTGATGAAGCTCACCATGTTCCAGCAAAAACATGGACTGAAATATTGTTAAATATGAAGCATACTAAAAAAGTATTATTCACAGCTACACCATTTAGAATGGATGAAAAAGAAATAAAGGGAGAAATGATTTATAATTACCCTTTATCTCAAGCATATAAAGATGAAATTTTCGGTGATATTAAATATATTCCAGTAAAAAAGAGTGAAGAAAAGGATAAATTAATTTCAGAAAAAGCAGAAGAAGTATATTTGTCAGATCAGGAGAAGGGATATAATCATTTTTTAATGGTTAGAGCTAAATCAAAGGCAAAATCTAAAAGCTTAGAAAAATTGTATGAAGAAAATACAAGATTAAAATTAAAAAGGGTAGATAGTTCGATGGCAAAATCAACTGCTCAAAAAGCGATAGATCAATTAAAAGATGGAGAACTAGATGGAATTATTTGTGTTAATATGCTAGGAGAAGGATTTGATTTTCCAAATTTAAAAATTGCTGCAGTACATGATCCGCATAAGTCATTAGCATCTACGCTTCAATTTATTGGTAGATTTGCAAGAACAAATGCTTCTGATATTGGGACTGCAAAATTTATTGCTATGAATGATGAAGAATTGAAAATTGAAAATAAGTCTTTATATACTAGTGATGCTGTATGGCAGGAAATAATAATTGATTTAAGCGAACAAAAAGTTGAAGAAGAAGAAATACAAAAAAATTATATTAGTAGTTATATAGATAAAGATATTGAGAATATTGATGAAAGTCAGTTTTCTTTACATGGGATTAAAACAAATTTACATGCTAAAATTTTTAGGGTAGAGGATTTTTATATTGAGGCTGATTTTCCAGATGCCTGTGCAATTAAATTTGGACCATTTGTAAATGAAGAGGAAAAGACTGTAGTTGCTGTTGGTAGAAATTATATTACTCCAAAGTGGTATATTGGTAATAGATTACAAGATGAAGAAAATGTACTATTTATTATTCATTATCAGGAGAGTACAAAGCTGGCCTTTATTTATTCCCAAACCAAGAGTGAGTCATTATATGAAAAAATTATTGAATCTTTTTCCTCTGATTATAAAAAAATATCTAGATATCAAATGAATAGAGTTTTGGCTAATTTAAAAAATACAGAAATGTTTAATACCGGGATGCAGCACCGTTATAATGAATCTGGAGAGTCCTATCGAATAATTTCTGGCTCAGATACCAGTCGAAATATTGATCCTAATACAGGCGAAATATTTTCAGCAGGACATGTTTTTTGTAAAGCTGTTCTAGGTGAAGAAGAGATTACAATAGGTTATAGTAGTGGTTCAAAAATTTGGAGCAGTTCTTATGGCAATTTGAAAGAATTTGTTAGTTGGTGTAATATAAATGGAAAAAAGATTGTTGATTCAGCTCTAGAAGTGAAAACTAATACTAATTTTGATTATTTGCCTGTTCCAAAAAAATTGAATAAATATCCTGATAATATATTTCTGGCGTCTTTTCCTGGTGAAGTTTATACTAATCCCTATCCTATTTATTTTAGAGAAGATAATAAAAAGATAGGTTTAATTGTTGATCTTAATATTTTAATACCAGAAAATAATTCTGGCGATGAAATTGAGGTAGAATTTAAACTCGAAGAATACCAACAAAATGTCAGATGTGATCTTGAAGGCAACTACAGTTCTAGTGAGAGTGAAATCTATATAAAGGCAGGCAGAAATGAAATTGAATTTGCAGATTATTTGAATGACTATCCACTAATATTCAGAACTACAGATGATAAAATGATAACAAAAGATGAAATCAGTGTTGGGAATCCCGATGCAATTTCTTTTTCAACAGATAATATAAAAGCTATTGACTGGGAATTTTATAATACTGATATACGTTCAGAAGTTAAATCCGGAGAAGTAGGTAGGAATTCAATACAGGATAGCTTAAGAGAAATTTTATTAGAAGATGATTTGTTTGATTATATTATTTTTGATCATGCTACAGGAGAGATTGCTGATTTTATAGCAGTAAAAGAGACTGAAAATAAATTCAAACTATCTTTATTTCATGTTAAAAGCATGGGAGCAAAAAATCATAACAGCAGTACAGGTGATATATATGAAGTCACCGGGCAGGCTGTAAAGTCCATTATTTGGTTAAAAAGAAAAAGTATTTTATTAAGTAAGATGAAACAGCGAAGAAGATCAAGTCATTGTCAGTTTATTAAAGGTGATTATGGTAATTTTTATGAACAGTTTAGAATATCTGATAAAGCTTTACGAGCAAAAATAGTTATTGTCCAACCTTCAATTAGTAAAAATAAGGATATGCCATCCAAAATACAGGAAATTTTAGCTGCTTCTGAATATTATATAAAACGTGGTGGCAAAGTTAACAATTTTGAGGTATGGGGAAGCGCCTAATTATCGAATTATAATTATGTGAGGAAGATAAAAACTTGGAGAAAATAAAAATAAATTTAAAAAATAAATTTTATAACTTATGTTTTTTATTTCGACCTATGACTACGGTGTTATTTGTTACCCTTCTTTTTCTTTTATCTAGTATTTTTTTAGTTATTTCAATTCTATACATGAATGAAAACTCTCAAATATATCAAATTCTCTTAGCAATATTAACTGGTACAACTTCATCTTTTTTAATAGCTATTATAATGGAACTATTTAATAATTATCATTATAATTGTAAAAGGCAGCGTGAACTGAGGAAGTATTTTAGTTTTGCTTCCGGTTATGAAATTGGTCAATATTCTTTTTTGAAAACAAAAGAAAAATATAATGAAAATTTTTCGCAGGAAAACATCAGAAAACATGCTGTTTTTTCTGAACTCGAGGATATTATTCCTGAACTTCGCGAAGCACTTAACCATAGAGATTATCTTTATCCAAAAGAACTTGAAAATATAGACGACATTTTATATAAATATAAGGACATATTGAATTTTATATATGTGTCTTTAATCCCATTATATGCAGAGCTTGTCTCTTTAATTCTTAATGAAGCTAATCGAGAAATTGATGATGCTGAATTTAATTTATTTCAAAATAATAAGAAATTATATATTTTTTTAAAAAAAGAAGCTAAATATTATGCTGAAAATAATGATGAAGTTAATTTTGATGGAGAAGATCAAGATTATTTGAGAACTGCAGTTGAAAAAGCTGTTTTTTATCACAGTTATCTTTTCAATGATTATTTTGAAATGCTGGATAAGAACTGTCCTTCTGGGCAAAAAATAGACAATACAGAAGGTTTAGGAGACAAAGATAGGATTGTTTTGTTTTTTAATATGATTGGAGACTGCTGTAAGGAAATTGATGAGAAAATGGTTGAATTACAAAAAAGAGTAGCGAAAGAGCCTTATTTTTGGACTATGGCTGATTATAAGGTGGATAAAACTGAATAACTTACTTAGTTGCAGTACCTGTTTTTATTCTGCAATAATAGGGAATTTTAGTTTGCAACTTTCGGGAATACTACTTTGCAATCCTCGGTAATTTTAGAATACAATAAATAGGCTGGATGATTTTAAGTTCTAAAGTAAAGCTTTTTAGAACTTAATTATCTCTAAATGATAGCCTTAGAATCTATTTGGAAATTTTTTGAAATAGATATTGATTGTAGTCTTTATTTAGGGTATAATTTAATAAAGGAAGTGCAATTGGGGTTTATAGATATAATTTTACAGACTTCATTATTTACTAAGCTTTTATAATGCTAGTTTAAATTTAGGAGGAAAAGCTATGGATGCTAATATCCAGCAGGTACAGGTGGTATTATTTTATAATTTTTGGAAGTCATCTAATCTTTTTAAAATAGCTGATTCTTTTGATAAAAGTTTTGCTAATATATTTGATGGCGGGCAAAAATCAGTTCTGCCGGTAAATGATCAGACCCCTCCTGAAGTACCTCGAATTATTATGTCTTCACAGAATGGAGAATATCAGTTTCAGCTGAGTTTGCTTCGTGCTAACTTTATTATCCAGGATGAAGTTTCTTCTAAAATTAATAAAGCAGTTGATTTTGCTAAAAAAATTACAGATGTTTCGCTTAATGATTATAACTGGTCGATTAATAGAATTGGTTTGGTAATTAATGCTAAAAAAGAATTTAATAATAATGCTTTAAAATTTTTAGATAAGCATTACTTCAGCAATAATTTACAGAGCCAGGAAAAACAGAAAGAAATTCATTCATTGATTGAAGATGTCTGGGAAGATGAAAAAGTTAATCAGTGGCTGCGTTTAAAAGCTGATGCTAATTATTTGAATATTGTTGTAGATAGAAATCTAGTTCCAGATGATGATAGGGATTTAAGTAAAAGTGATATCTTTCAATACTTAGAAATCTCTAGTGAAAGAATTAAAGAAATAATTAGTAATTTACCGGATCAGTAAGGAGGTAGAATATAATGGAAAGAACAACTTCAAAATTTCCTGAAAATTATTCAATTAATAATAGTGTTTCTTATGTAAGTGAGTTCTTTGATTACAGCAATTTAACTGCTCAGATAAGAGATAATATAAATTCTTTTCAGCGTATTACAGAAGGCTTAAAAATTACTGACCAATTTAATTTTTCTACTTCAAATTTACTAAAAAATTTATCTAATATTTATAAGGTGCAGACTACCGTAGCTGAAGAAGAGAAAGAAATAGGTATTGTAGTTAGTTTGTTTTCAAAAATAGATAGAGTAGAATCTATTTATGCTAAATATGATAATGGCTATTATGACATTAAAATATTTACTACGAATGATAAATATGATGCTGAACTTATGGAACGCTTATTTAACATTGAAGATACTATTTTTGAAGTAATGGGAACTGAAAATTTTAACTTTGAATATTTACCTGCTAAATATCTTAGCCCCAAAGACGTTTTATCTGAAAAATATTATATAATTTTTAAAGGGTGATTGGATGGCAGCTGAAAGGGAACATCTTAAACAGGCCTGGCATAATACAATTTTAAGCAAAGAATTATCTGATCAAAAGCAGGTTCACTATCGTGATTGGATAATCACAGTAAGTTTTTATGCTGCACTGCATTTTGTTGAAGCGTGGTTATCAACTACTGAAATGGTAAGTGCTGTTAGATATAAAAATAGCAATAATGTCAAAAAATCCATTCATAAGATTAGATCTGATTTAGTAAAAAAGAATACAGATAGAAGAACTGCTCATAGTTATAAACAATTATATACCATGTCAATGCAGGCCCGGTATTTAATGAACAATGGAGCAATTGCAGCTTATAATTATTTTGATAATTCAGATGCTGAGCGGGCAGTAAGTGATTATCTAGTTAATATAATATCTTATTTCAATTATAATGACTCTCAAGATGAATTTGAGATATCGGATATTTTAAATTGAACTCTCATTAGAACTTAAAGTTTCTGGTGGGAGTTTTTTGATTTCAATCCAGGAAAGTAACTCACTTAGTTGCAGTACCTATTTTTATTCTGCACTAATAGGGAATTTTAGTTTGCAACTTTCGAGAATACTATTTTGCAATTCCTGGTAATTTTAGTATACAACAAATAATTATTTCTATTGAATTTAAACTTAAGAACTGGAACCACGCAATTAAGCAGGCACTTGATCACAAAAATGGAGCTGATAGAGCCTATATTTGTATGCCAGAGCCGACAATGGGATTTAATGAATTATTCATAAAATAACACAAAAAAATAAAAAAGAACAAGAAGAGTAGTTTTCCTCCTTGTTCTGATAGGCAATATTTTCTTTCCAGATATCCGATTCTTTTAATTCCCAGGGATCGCCACCATTTTCTTTAAAGATAATAAAATGGTGAATCCATGATTTAAAATCTTCTTCTGAAATCGGTAATTCTTCATAATTAATTCCGTTCTGTTGATAGAACAGATATAGCTCTTCTGAATCAATATTATATTTTTCCTGAAAATCTAATAAAACATTTTTTGAGTGTTCTGGTTCTTCGACAATTTCAAAAACATCTTCTAGATTTATATCCATAGAACCACCTCTTTCACTTACTGTAATTCTATTATAATAGCGGGCAAATTAATTTGCAAGGAGTCGGAAGAAATTGTTCTAATCTCTAGATGTAAAAATTAAATGTATTAATTAATACATTTAATTGACAATTATATATTATTAGTGTATTATCAAGGTATAATATTTGATCATAAGAAAGGATGATCATATGTCAGATTATCAATCGCAGAAAACTTTTTGTCCTGAGTGCCGAAAGGAAGTTGAGTATCAAATTGAAGATTCAGTAGAAAAAAAAGAAGTACGCGGTCTGGAGTTTGAATATACCGCTGAAAGAGCTTATTGTAATGAGTGTGGAGCTGAAATTTTTATTCCTGAACTTCATGACCAGAATCTGCAGAAGATAGATCATGCTTATAGAGGAAAAGCAGGAATTGTTAAGGTTCCTGAAATTAAAGAGATAGTAGAACAGTATAATATAGGTAAAAGACCATTATCACTACTTTTAGGTTGGGGAGAGACTACATTAACCCGGTATTTGGATAGGGATATACCTTCAAAAAGTTATTCTGAAACTTTAAAAAAAGTCAAAGATGATTATGGTTATCTGAGACAGTTAGCAGAAGAAAATAAAGATAAGGTTTCAGTTAAAGCTTTTAATGGTCTAATAGAAGCTATAAAAGATTTGCAGAATAATGAGCTTAAGACAGAAAAAAAGATTGATAGTGTAATTAAATATCTACTTAAAGAATTAGGTGAAGTAACACCTTTAGCACTGCAGAAGTTAATTTATTATAGTCAGGGGTTTTATAAAACATTTTATGATGAGTTTTTATTTGATAATGATTGTGAAGCCTGGGTACATGGCCCGGTTTATAAAGAAATATATTTTAAATATAGAGATTATGGCTATAACCCTATAGAAGATGAAAGTATTGAATTTGAAAATATTAATCTAACAGAAGCAGAAGAAGAACTTTTGGATAGTGTTATTGATAACTTTGGCTGTTATAGTGCTAAAACACTTGAAAAAATGACCCACTCTGAAAGACCATGGAGATTAACCAGAAAGAATTTAATGCCGGAAGAAAAAAGTAATGAGATAATAAGAAAAAATCTTATAGAAGACTATTTTAAGGATGTTAATAATAAATATCAGATGTTGAATGTGGAAGACATAAATGATTATAGTGAAGAATTATTTGTTAAAATAAAATAGTCGGGATAATTAATTTATACATGAAAGCAGCTGCAGAGCATAAGTATAAAGTGATACATGAAATTTTACCCCAGGCTGGGTTAAATGTAGGATAACCTCTGCTAAGCAAAACTTGATATTTACATTTTTTTACAGTATAATAAAATTAACAAATATTGGAGGTGTTTAAATGTCCTATCATATTTTGCGTTATGGTACCAATGCTGATAAAAAGTTTATAGATCAAAATAATAAGTATTATGATTTGTTAGCTATTAATGGTAATATGCTTGCTTATACACCGGGAGCACTGGCAGGTTTTATCAGAAAAAATTTATTAAATGAATCAGATAAAGGTTTTTTTATTGATCCTATTACACATAGTTTTCAACACAGCCTGGATAAAATAAAATCCTACAGTAAAAAAGAAAAGAAACAAACACTGAAAAAATCTATTGAAAACTTAATTGATTATTATGGTGAACCCTTAATAACACATATAAAGACTCCGGAAAATTCCGAGAAAAAAGATGAAAAAGGCAGACCGGTGCGCGCAGTAGATTTTAATGATCATAAAGAAAGCTTTTGTAAAAATGTCATCGATTTTCAGCTAAATGAAATAAAAAAGAAGAACAAGGAAAAAGGATTTTTAAAGTACCTTGATGCAGATGATCAGAGATTAAATGATTTTGAACCTGATTTTATAACCCCTCCTTATTTTTATTTAAATGAAATGAGCTATGAAGAATGGCTGGAATTAAATATTGAATTTGCTGAAATAGCTGTGAAAAAATATCCAGAGAGAGATATTTTCGTTCAGCTTGTAGTTTCTGATGATATATTTATATCCCAGAAAATGCGCGATGAGATTATTGAAAAATATTCTACTCTTGATGTAAAAGGGGTTTTACTCTGGATAGACGATTTTAATGAGCACCAGGCCTCTAAAAGCAAATTAGAAGTTTATTTCAATTTCATAAAAGAATTGAGCCAAAATAATCTTGAAATAATTAATTTATATGGCAGCTTTTTTTCAATAATGTTAACTGCATTTGAAGCTGAATTAAGTTTTTCTTTAGCGGGTGTTGGACACGGTATGGAATATGGAGAACATAGAGCAGTAGTTCCTGTTGGTGGAGGTATACCTTCTTCTAGATATTATTTTTATCCACTGCATAGACGTTTAAGGTTTCAAACAGCTTCAGAATACATTAAAAGTCATATTATAGATAAAGCTCAAAGTTCTAAGAAGGAAGATATTGCGGATTTATATTTTACTGAGATCTGTGATTGTTCTAAATGTAAGCAGATAATAGGGAAGGATATTGATAACTTCTTTGAATTTGAAAGTACTGAAGTTTATGAATATGAAGTTAAAGGGGTTAAAAGACAGCGCAGTTATGCTGATCAGGAAACAAAAGAAAATTGTTTAATTCATTATCTTGAATCTAAAGTAGAAGAATTTAAAGAAGTTGAGGAACTGGATCTAAAAAGTTTACTAACTATAATTGATAATAATTATGAAGCTTTTTTAGAATATGGACATCAGGATCAGGAAGAACTAAATTATTTAATTAAATGGAAAACAGTGTTAGAAAGTGGAATGAATTCAGATGACTAAAAAAATATTTATTTTAGGGGCTGGAGCCTCCAGGCCAGCAGGTATTCCGATTCAATCAAATATGATTAATGAGATATTTTCATTAAATAAAGAACAACTTCAAAAAAAGAATAAAGAGGATTTAAGTTTTATTGATTCTAAAAATGATCTTTTCTCCCAATTTGCTTTGTTTAATAAAAGCAGAAAAATTTTTGCCCGATTTTTAATTAAAAATTTTGGTGATATGGATCTTAAAGAAAAAATATTAAAGATAAATGAAAATAGTGAGCAGGGAAACAGTAATTTAGAAAAAATATGGAATCAAATATTTGATCAACTGATAGAAATTAATATTTCATTAGAGAATATATTTACTATTATTGATAAGGCAATTGGAGAAAACAGTTTTTTTCAAAATTACAGCATCAATGATCTCAAAATAGTACAGCTTGCTCTTGATAAATGTCTGATCTATATTTTATCTTATTATACCCCATCTGAGAATCATTTGTATGAACAAATTTCTGAATATTTTGCAAGTGAAGCCGATTCAGGAAATCAGCCTGTAATAATTTCTTTAAACTGGGATACAATTATAGATAATTTCCTATTTAATAAGACTTTTTCCGATGATATTATTGTAGATTACTGTACAGACTGTTATAATATTGATACAGGAAAAGTAATAAATAGAAAAAGTGAAAATAAGATTAAATTGTTAAAATTACACGGGTCAATTAACTGGTTAATTTGTAGAAACTGTTTTAAATTATACGCTCAACATGATCAGATTCTAGCTTTATCAACATTAATGGATAAAACTGATCAGAATAACTGCCATTTTTGCAGTGAATTGGAGCGCGCAAATGAACTTGAGAGTTCTATAATAACACCAACTTATATTAAAAATTTTGAAAACTTACATTATCGGAGAATCTGGCGAGATGCATTTAATGAGTTAGCAAAAGCTGATGAAGTAATTTTTATTGGTTATTCTTTTCCAGAAGCGGATTATGAATTGAGATATTTATTAAAAAAAGCTATAAAAAAGCAAACAAAGATAAAAGTGATTTTATATAAGACTGATAATCCTGAGTATTATAGTGATAAGATTAATAATCAAGATCTAGAATTTGTAAGGGGTAGACTTCAACTTCCAGAAAAAAGATACAGCTCTTTTTTTAATAAAAATAATTTGAAGTTTAACTATAAGGGCATAAAAGATTTTTTCCAAAAGGAGGAAGCAAAAAATGACTGAAAAATTAACTGGTAAAGATATTTTGCTCCTTTTGTTATATTTACCTGGTAAAACAGATAAGAAAAATGAGCCGATAATTGGTAGAACTAGATTAACTAAAATGATCTATATTTTTAATAAGGAACTGAAAAATAAATTTGATAAACTTGACGAATCAACTCTTCCTGATTTTTTTGCCTATGATTATGGACCATTTTCTAAAGATTTATTAGATGATATACAATTTTTTGTTAATATTGATTTTGTAATTGAAAAAGTAGAGAAAATCCAGCAAACTACTGCTGATTATGAAGAATCTGAATATAATTATAATGAGGAGATAGGTTTTGGTAATGTTAACTCAATGGAAAATGATCCTCCCAACTTATATTCTTATAGACTTGCAGAAAAGGGTATTGAATTTGTGGAGGAAAATATTCTGGAAAACATTTCAAAACAGCAAAAAGAGTATTTAATAAAGTTTAAAAGGAAAATTAATACACTATCTCTGGATTCGATTTTAAGTTATGTATATAATAAATATCCTAATGCAGCAGAAAACTCGCTGATTAGATCTGATTATATAGCAGAAGCAGGTGCTAAAAATGACTGAATATGAAATTGTAGAAGATTGTTATACTAAATTATTGAATATGGATAATATTAAGGAAGTACATTTAGAAATACCTTATATGTCAAAGGTTATTGATATGGTAATAATTGAAAATAACAGCCGGATAATAACTATAGAGTTTAAGCTGCAAAACTGGAGAAAGGCTTTAAATCAGGCAAAAGTTCACAAATATGGAGCAGATGAAGCTTATATCTGTATGCCGGAGCCGAAACAGGGTTTTAAAGAAGAATTTATAGAGTTGTTAAAAAAGAAAGGAATTGGACTTTTTAAATATGATTCAAAACAGCAAATTCCTTTTGAAAAAATTGTAGATGCCAGAGAAGAAGCTAATAGATGGCAGCCGCGGATTGATCTTCTTAAAGAAATGATTGCAAAGGTTAAACTGGCTGCTCAGGAAAATGAAATAGCTGCCGTGTGAATGTAGGATGGTGAGATTATAATAAATCACTATGAAGGAACAGTGTTTAATACTCCTGCTAAAACTATAGTTAATACAGTAAACTGCGTTGGAGTAATGGGAGCAGGTATAGCCCTGGAATTTAAACTTAGATTTCTTGAAATGTATAAAGATTATAAAGATAAATGCAATAAGAATTTAGTTCGAATAGGCAGACCCTATATTTACAGTCATAGTGATGACTTATGGATACTAAATTTTCCAACAAAGAAACACTGGAGAAATAAGTCAGAAATAGAATGGATTGAAGCAGGTCTTAAATATTTTAGTAAAAATCATTCTAAAGTAGAAATGAAATCAGTTGCTTTTCCAAAATTGGGTACAAATAATGGCGGCTTAGACGGGGGATTAGTTAAGGATCTAATGGAAAAATATTTATCTGATCTGGATCTTGATATTTATATATGTTTAAATGAAAAAAATGAAGCTGATGGTACAGAAAAGAAAATGCTTGATCTTGTTAATAAAGCTGACCGTGAACATTTAATTAAAGAGGTTGGTATTAATGCAAAACAGGCGAAAATAATAGTAGATAAACAACCTGTTCACAGGTTTTGGCAGATAATTAATTTTAATGGGATAGGAAAAAAATCTTACGAAAAATTATTTAGATACTATTATCAATTAGCCAAAGGCAAAAAAAGAAAATTAGTTCAAATGGCTTTAGAGATGTAATTTGAATTTTTTTATAATATAATGTATGTTAGGTCACCGCGTCGTGACCATAGAGACTAAGTGATGCTTAGATTCGTGTTGGAGGGCTTATTAGTCCTCCGTTTTTGTTTAGATTAATTTGATAAAAATTTTATTATATAGAGAAAAATTAAGGAGATGATATTTATGGCTACTTCTTCTATTTTTGATAAATTTGTTATTGATTCAGATGAAAAATTAGAAATTCTATTAAAACCAGTTAATGAAAAAGAAAAATATAATGTCCCTAAAATTGATGTGGAGGAAGAAATGGCTAGGGGTGAGAAGATATTAGAGGAAATGTAATATTGCTGCAGCTCTTTTTTTAATAAAAATAATTTGAAGTTGCCGCTTTGCTATTTAGTGTGGGTTTTCATTGTTCTTTTATTTAATATAGCTGAATTTATTCATTTCAATCTCCAATTATGGTATACTTTACCTATACTATAACAGGAGATGATTTTAATGTTTAATAATATAGATTTATTCACCCAGGCTTTAGGAATAGAAGACCCATGGAAACTTGATAAAATAGATTTTAATAAAGATGATGGTCGATTGGATATTTACATTTCTCACAAAAGAGGCAGTAAATTTCCCTGTCCTGAGTGCGGTGAAAAATCACCTATCCATGATACTAAAGAAAGAACCTGGAGACATCTTAATTTCTTTCAGTACAGAGCCTATATTCATGCTAAAATGCCGAGAACCAAATGCAAGGACCATGGAGTGCTGCAGGTTAAAGCACCATGGGCTGAACCAGGTTCAGGATTTACAATGCTTTTTTAAACGTTCATTAAAAAGATCTGCTGTGATATGTCACCAGCCTTTATTAAAGGTGCTGCTGATAACTTTTCTCAGGCTAAGGGCACCTTTGATAAATTTCATGTAATGAAAGATCTTAGATTATCTTTGCAGGAATTCTGGAATATAGATGATCTCACAACAGCAGCAAGCTACCTGCAGGAATGGTATCTCTGAGCGATTCGCAGCCAGCTGGAACCAATGGTTGAGATAGGTCAATTTATTAATAGACACTGGCAGGGGATAATGAACTATATTGAAAGCCTTATTAACAATGGGATATTAGAGGGCTTAAACAGTATTATTCAAACCATAAAAAGAAAAGCCAGAGGGTTCAGGAATTTAAATAATTTCATGACAGATATATATTTAAAGTGTGGTAAACTTGAATTTGATTTACCTAAAGCATTCATTTAATATTAAAATTCATGCTAGCTTAAGGCTACATTTAAATTCCACGTCACCATTAATGTTAATATATGCCATTTGAGTTACTCACACTAAATAGCGAAGAGCCTTAAGATATAATAAAATAATAGAAAGAGAAAATGTAATTAGTTGGTCAATTCTTTTAGAATATATTTTAGTATTAAAAAAGTAATGAGGTATATTATAATAGCAAAGGGGGGATTGGGATGGCCACATCATCTTTTAATAAGGATTTCACCTTGAATACAAAGAAGGCTGTGGAGTCATTCGAGAGAATTATTTCCACTCCTAAAAAAGGTATTAAAATCAATAAAAATCTGGTATCAGCTGAAAAAGAGCGGCGAGGTGAGCAGAAGTTAAAACAAATATTATCTCGCTAAAACGACTAATAGAAATAAGTGATTTTAGTATATAACAAATAATCTGCCGAGCACAGAATTTGATTAAAATATTATTTTGAGATATAATTAATCTACGACTTTATATTTTAACTTGTAAAATTTATGCAGGTGATTTTTAACTTATGTTGAAATAAGAATTATAGGATATTATTATTAATATAGTTATTAGTTACTTTAATTGGGCAAACAAAGTTGTTATAATTAATTTAGTAAAATAACTTAGTAAGGATAAGATATGATATGGATTTAAATTTAAATATCTTTGATTATAATAAAACAGGTTATCATGGACATACACAGCCTGTAATAAATGAGATTATTCGAAGTGGTAAATTTAATCCATCTGATGGAGATTGGGAGTATCTGGGAACAGGTGTATACTTTTTTGAGGATGATATTTTACAAGCTGTAAGATGGTGTAAATATGCGAGAAAGTATGATCAGTGGTCTGTTATTAGAGCTAAAATAAAAACTGATAAATTATTGGATCTTTTAGATACCGCAAACTTTAATTCTTTCAAAGAATTTGCAACTTTGCTTAGGCGAAAATATAAAAGGATTGATGGTAGTAAAAAAATCACTTCAAAGCTTATTTTTAATTTTTTATATGAATTAGAAGAATATGATGCTGTTCGGCATATTTTTGTGGTTGGAGATAATCCAAAACCTGTCCAACCAACTGAAGTAACAAGAATGCAGGTTCAACTCTGTGTTAGAAATCAGGATTGTATAACTGATATTGAGGAGGTAGAAACAGATGGATACTAACGAATATTTCAATAGAGTTAGCGAAAAATTAGAGAATATGAGTGATGATGAATTTTTAGATTTATTAAAAAAATCTGGTATCGATGACTGTCCTCTGCGAGATGATGTAAAAGGAGAATATCAGTTATCGTCTGAGAATAAAAATAAGAATTCTTATAAGTATAGTTATAAGATGGAAAACACTATTAAAACCAGTGTTTCTGAAACAAAAGACAGCAATTTATTAAGGGCGTCATAATATGAAAAATGATATAACGAGTAATTTTTATTTTGACAATTATATAATAAAGAAAATAGACTTGGATTTTAATCAAAATTTTGAAAGTAAAGATCCTGTAAATTTGGAATTTGATTTAGATATTAATACCAGTATCGATCAACAGGAGCATACTGGTTGGACTCGGCTAGATATTTTGATCTGGGATGAAGCCGAAAAAAATAATTATCCTTTTACTTTGAGTATGCAAATACTTGGATTTTTTTCTGCAGATGAAGATATGAAAGCCGATGATTTTTTAACAATGTGTAAATATAATGGAGCCTCTATATTATTTCCGTTCTTAAGATCAGCAGTAGCTGATGTAACTAAATCAGCTAATATAACTCCTTTAACTTTACCGTTAATTAATGTAAAAAAATTTATAGATGACAAAAGCCAATAAAAAATTAAATAGCAAAGAATATCCACTCTCATCAGAGTTCTATAATCCTGATGGGAGTTTTTTGATTTCACTTCAACAAAGTCACTTAGTTGCAGCGCCAGTTTTAATTCTGCAATAATAGGGAATTTTTGTTTGCAACTTTCGGGAATACTACTTTGCAATTCCCGGTAATTTTAGTATACAACAAATATACAGTCTGGTTTATAGTATCATATGATAATTTATATTGATAAATCTTGTTAAAAGTTGTATAATAATTATGAAGTGATAATATTAACTCGGAAAGCAGGGAATTAGATTATGGCATTAGCAAATAAATCAGAAATTAATAATTTTTTATCCCGGATGCGAGAAGTTATAGGAAAGATTAATGGTTTTCATTTTGTAGATAGAGAAAAGAATTTAAATTCATTATATAAACACGGTTTAAAAATAGATATAGCAAAATTTTATATAGAAACTTTGGAAGTTAAAGATTATTGGAAGGGTCCTGAACCTGATGATAAAGAATTTAATAATTATGACTGGTGGTTTTTTGCCAGGGAAATCAATACTGTTCTTGGAAATACATTGTTTTACATAAAAATAAGGATTGAAACTAGAGGTAGAGAACAGGTTATCTGCTTATCTTTTCATGAAGCAGATTATCCTATTGATTTTCCCTACAAGTAATTGACTATAAAGCGAGGAGGGTTTTAAATGCAAGAATCAAAAGATATTGATAAATTATTTTGTGATAAATGTGATGACTTTGTAGAATATAATATTGAATCAATACAAGAGAGTCGCAATATATTAAACCAGGAAGAAATTGAAATAAATGCTAAAGTAGCTGTGTGTAAAAATTGCAAAGAAAAACTATTTAATGAAAAATTAGATATGGAAAACCAAAAAAGAGCATTTGATAAATTTAGAGAAAAGAAAAACATTTTATCTGTTAAAGAAATAAAAGATATTAGAAAAAAATACAAATTAACTCAGAAAGAAATAAGCAGACTATTAGGCTGGGGAGAAATAACTTATCATAGATATGAAAAAGGTTCTTTACCCGATCAAACCCATAATAATCAACTAAGGTTAATTAAAGAGCCATCTAATGTTAAAATTTTACTGGAAAATAATTCAGATAATCTCAGCAGTAAAACTATTAAAAAGCTGCGTAAAAGACTTGAAGAAATGATAGCTAATAAAAATAAAGTAGAAGTTACTTTACCGGAAGAATTATATAAACAAATCAAGATGAAGGCCAAAAAAGATAAAATGAATATATCTGAATATCTTCTCTTTTTAATAACTAAGGAAAATGCTGCTGATAAAGCTGAAAAAGAAATAAATAAATTGAAAAAAGAAATTCAAACGTCAATTTTAAGATATAAAACATCACCAGCAGCAGTTTGGAATCAGAAATCTATATCTGAAGAAAAAGTTAAATATAAAATTAAAAAGAAATAAAGTAAAATAAAATCTGTGTAATTTTTAGCTGAGAGGTGAATATCATGAGTTTTATTAATGTAGCTAGATATCCTAAGATAAATTTGATTAACATTGACTTCAATTATTTAGGGCTTGAAGACGAAGAAATAGGTCAAAAAAATATAGATCTTAAAATAGCAGATGAAGTTATTGTAAAAGATTATGATCAGAATTTTGTTTATTTGACCTTTATTAGAAAAGTGTTTTTTACGCCTGAAATATTTTATAATATCTTAGTAGAGCTAAATGTAAACTTTGAGCTTAATGAGGACTTTGCAGATGATTTAAATATGGATAATCTAGAAAGAGAAATTGAAGAAGAAAGAGAAATTCTTGCTCCGGTATTAGAAAAAGTATCTCTTTTGATCGGGAATATTACAAACATTGATGATGATTTAACTATAATCACTCCTCCTTTTTTTCAGGAAGATGAATAATAAGTCCATTTATTTTAATTCTATTGAGCAGTGTTTAATACTCCTGCTAAAACTATAGTTAATACAGTAAATTGGGTACAAATAATGGCGGCTTAGACTGGAAATTAGTTAAAGATCTAATGGAAAAATATTTATCTGATTTAGATCTTGATATTTATATATGTTTAAATGAGAAAAATGAAGCTGAAGGTACAGAAAAGAAAATGCTTGATCTTGTTAATAAAGCTGACCGTGAACATTTAATTAAAGAGGTTGGTATTAATGCAAAACAGGCCAAAAAAATAGTAGATAAGCAGCCTATTCAGAGGTTTTGGCAGATAAATAATTTTAATGGGATAGGAAAAAAATCTTACGAAAAGTTATTTAGATACTATTATCAATTAGCTAAAGGCAAAAAAAGAGAATTAGTTCAAATGGCTTTAGAGATTTGACATCCTCCCCGCCCATTAACATGAGCGAGGCTTTCAAGGCTAAAGTAGGTAATTTAAAATTTTTTATAATATAATGTATGTTAGGTCACCGCGTCGTGACCATAGAGACTAAGTGATGCTTAGATTCGTGTTGGAGGGCTTATTAGTCCTCCGTTTTTTTGTTTAGATTAATTTGATAAAACTATGGAGGAATTGAAAAGAGGTAAAGAGTTATTAAAACAACTATGATTCATTTAAAACATCGATAAATTGGTTTTTTTGTCGATTGTTTGAAAGCCCTGCGATAATAAAGTATAATTAAGTTGGTAAATATTTTCAGGATAATAACTATCTATTACGGCAGGAGGACTATCATTGTTTTTTAAAAGATTACTTGATATCATATTTTCATTAATTTTATCAGTTTTATTAGCACCATTTCTGCTTTTAATTGCTTTACTGATCAGACTGGAGTCCAAAGGAAGCCCCATATTTGCTCAAAAAAGGGTTGGACAGCACAGTAAACCCTTTACTATTTATAAGTTCAGAACAATGCGTATTAACACCCCAGATGTGCCTACAAACGAATTTAATGACAGGGATCATTATATAACTAAGATGGGCAAGTTTTTGCGGGTAACCAGTCTTGATGAATTACCACAGCTTTTTAATATTTTAAAAGGAGATATGAGCTTTGTGGGTCCAAGACCACCACTTTTTTCTCAATCAGAACTGGTAGTTAATCGTAAAGAGCATGGAGTCGATAAATTCAAACCGGGAATTACCGGCTGGGCTCAGATTAATGGTCGGGATGATATAGATGACGAGCAGAAATTTGAGTATGATCTCTACTATAAGCGGAATCATTCCCTAATGCTGGACTTTAAAATAGTTGTGATAACTTTTCTGCAGGTAATTAAACGGGAAGGTCTAATTGAGAATGGAGATTAGAATATTTAAGTATGCAACTTCTAGAAATGCTACTATGCAATTTTCGGTAGTTTTAGTATATAACAAATAACGAGTCAAAAACTGTTGCAAACAATTTTCTTGGCCAAAAAGCAAATTAATTATATAATTACATTGTAGGGACATTATCAGCACGAAAAAGAGGGTGGAAAAAATGAAAACAAAACAATTCCGTATTGATGAAGAAGAATGGAAAAAATTCAAAAAAATTACACATGATTTTGGTAGTAATGCAAGTGTTGAAATAAGAAGGTTTATTAAAGAATATAATAAGCGGAACAGTCACGAAGAAATCTTTAATGAGATTTATGAGGATCAGAAAGTGGTATTAGATGCTTTAGCTAAATAATTATTTTCTGGAGCTGAATTAAATGGATAAATTTAATTAGAATATTAGGCCACGCTTTTGTAACTATATAGACTAATTAATGCTTAGATTCTTATTGGAGGCTTTTTAGTTTAGCATATGCAGGGGGCTTAAAATACAATGGGAAATAAATATGAAATTAGAAATAAGAATGATTCTTTTAAAGAATTAATTAAAAATAGAAATGATTTAAAAGATGCAGTTGAGGAATTTGATCCTGTTTATGAATTAAGGAAAAAGATATTGTTATTAAGGTTAGATAAAGGTTTATCACAGGAGGAATTGGCTGCTAGAGCGGGTATGAGGCAGTCAGTTATATCTAGAATAGAAAATGGTGAAAGCGAACCAAGAATTGAAACAGTTAATAAAATTGCAAAAGCATTGAATAGAAAAGTAAAGATAGATTTAGTTTGATTTCTAATCTCACTGAATAGGTGGGATTTTTCTTTTTTAAAAGCTTTAATTTAATGCTGCATAATTCTCAAATATTAAATTATCAATTTAGATGGTAATAGCTACAGATTGACTCACAGAGACACCATTTTTGGAAAATCTTAGGTGTAAAATCTTATTTAACGAAAGTGTAAAACATTGGTAACTATAGCTATTGGAAATTTTTTGAAATGAATATTGAAATGTTATTCAATTTGATATATAATTTAGTTAGTAAGCAATAGTAAGTATATTATACGAGGGATGGTTAATGATGGATAGTTTAAGAGAATTAAAGCAAAATGAAAATCTGGTTATTAATTCAAACAATTTAGAAGAGGAATTTGATGCATATTTTGATAATGTTTCTAAAGAAGATTTAATAAATGATTTAGTGAAGCTGGAATTGAAATACAGGATATAGAAAAAGATTATTTAACCTGAATTATTCATAGCAACCACGAAATATAATTTTCCTTTGATTTAACTCTAAAACTTTCTGATTTAAGACTTTAAAAGAGATTTTTGAGTTAAATTTTTAAAAAAATCTATTTTTTGTTATTATGGTAAAAATTACTATTGAAATTGGACATAGATATCCCCTAATCTTCCTTTATGTTTTTAAAACTTTACAATTATTTTAGAGTTCTGCGTCAACCAAATTCTAAACTCTGTATATTATCCAGTACTTTAAAAAATAGTTATTTGTTGGGACATCCTTCTGCCGGTTTTTCAATTTTAACTATAACTTTACGGTTTTTATCCCAGCTGCCAGCCTGATAGTTGAATTCACCATAAATAACTTATTTTTCAGATATTTCAGAGTTTTGATTTAGCTTTTTTAAAAAAGGTTTAGCTAGATCATAAAGCTTTGCATTTGCTTTTAATCGTATGGTATAGGAGATATTATGTTCTTCAGCTATCCGGTAAATACCAGGGGTGGCAAAACCACTGTCAGCTCTCAGATGAAGTTGTATTTCTTTAAACTTTTTTCTGTATTCTTTAAATACTGGACCTATAAATCTTACAGCCCTTCTTGATGTATAAACATTACCGGCTCTAAGTTCAGCTTTAATAAGGTCTCCAGTAACTCCATCAAACATCAATAATGGATGATATCCATGTAGAACAACATCTTCATTTTCATGTAAGCTATGATCAACATCATCATTATTAAAATTTAGACTGCCTTTTATTACCTGACTGAATCCAATTTGACTATAAAATTCCTTAAAAAGTAACATGCCGGAATCTGATGTTAAATCACAACCATTAAAATTTATTTTTAAATTTGACTTGAAATCCATCTTTTTTTTAGATATAGTAACCACATGGAGTCCCTCCTTTTAATTTGGTGTAGTTACTATTATTATAAAGGAAAGGGGCTCCATTTTCTATGTTTTTAGAGAAAAATCTTAATAAAATTCTTTCACCCATTAGGTGAAAACAATATTTTGATAAATGATTGATATATTAGCACTGATAATTTATTTTGTGGTTGCTATGAATAATTCAGGATAAAAGAACTTAAGAATAAAAGAGTAACTTAATTATAAATATCAAAAGCATTATGTGATTGCTCCTGCTGAAATTGAGAGATTTTGGCGGGAGTTTTTTTGTTTGTGTGAGGTGAGTGATTTCATAAGTCTGTGGGGAAGGCTTTTTAGAGCTAACGCTATAAAAATGCCAGCAGTAGAGGCTGCTGGTGGTGTTAAACAAGATTTTATATATTTTGTTGCAATAACAGGGAATTTTAGTTTGCAACTTTCGGGAATACTAATTTGCAATTTCCGGCAATTTTAGGATACAACAAATACATTGCAATTGTTAAAACAATGGACAATTATACTGCCTGTAATAACTTGAAAGATATTAGACCATTTATTGAAAATAATGAGATAATAAATTTACAGTATAGACAAATCATGATATAATATGACTATAAAATTGATATAGAAAGAGGTGAGATCATGGAATTTAATATTAGACCATCAGCAGATTTAAGAAACAAATATAATGAAATATCTAAACAGTGTAAAGAAACTAGAGAACCAGTTATAATTACTGTACATGGTCGTGGTGATACAGCTGTTCTTGGCCTACAGGATTATAAGCAAATGAAAGCTGAACTAGAATTACTTAGAACCCTTGCAGAAGCAGAAGATGATGTGCAGAATGGAAGGTTAGGATCTATGCAGAAGTCTTTTGATGATCTTCGTGAATCTTTAGTCAAGAGGAAAGATAAAGATGTATAAAATCCTAAGAACAGATAAGGCTGAAGATCAGCTGCGAGATATAATATATTATATTGCAGCTAATTCCGGCAGTGTTGATACTGCCCTCAACTATTTGGATAAAATAGAAAAAGCTATTAATCACCTAAAAGAGTTTCCTAATGCTGGTAGTATACCAAGATATTCGATTTTAAAAAAACAGGGATTTAGAGTATTAATTGTAGAAAAGCATCTTGTGTTTTACAAAGTAAATGAAAAAGATAAAATAGTTAATATTTATGCAATAGTTGATGGAAGAAGAGAATATAAGAACTTAATCTGATAAACAGCTATACTGAATTTTTGAGATAAAATACGGGATACTATTTTGCATTTCCCGGTAATTTCAGTATACAACAAATAGCAGTTTGCCTGTTAAACAAAAAATAATAATACCGGGGGAGATAACTATGGATCATGAATTTCATTATTATATGACTTATCTTATTGCTGCTAGATCTGGTTTTAATAAAAAGGATGCTGAGACTTTAGCTTATTCCAGCCAATATATTGATAATAATGATCACATTTTTAATATTAGTCCAGGCACAGACAATCACTATCAAAATTATATAAGTCAGACTAAAAATATTACTAAGCCCAGAAAAAACTGTTTAGAATTTATCCGATATTTCATTTTGTGCCTGGAAAGGTTCTAACTAAAAATTCTAGGCGTAAAGATGGAAAGTTACATTATCTCAATACAACCCCGGATAATAAAAATGCAAATCAGATTTTAGATAGTGCTTTAGAGACTAACAATCTCTATAAAATTGGACTTGCAGTACATGCTTTTGCTGATACCTATGCCCAGCAAAAACAATATGGAGGAACAAGAGTCGAAAAATATAATAAGTATCAATGGTTAGATAGAGTTCTTGCTAATCCTGGTAAAATATTATGGTTTAAATTGCAGAGAGAAATACCACTAATTCCTATTCCTGTTATTATCGAAGCAGTTAAAGATTTTTTAGGTATTGAATTTTCATTTAAATACAGTTGGAAGGATAAAAATGACTATAAGAACAGTCACTGGTATAGGTTTCAGAAAGCAGTAAAGGAACTGCAGGAAGAAGCAGAAACTATATTAGAAAACAATACTCTTTCAAAAATGGAGCTTGAGGAATTGTAAATCCTTTGGTAGGCCTAATTTTGGAGATTAAATTAAAGGAACTCACGATATTTATTATTCAAAAAAGTAAAAAAGAAATGTTAGGTCACCTCATCGTGACCATAGAGACTAAGCATTGCTTGCTGAGTTTAATGTTGGAGGGCTTTTTAGCTCTCCTTTTTTATTTATCACCAAAATAATTATTTTACTTTATTTCCAATTTATTCTATGATATACTTTTAATAGTATAAATATTAGAAGAGGAGGAAATTTAATGCAGGAATTTGATGTGACGGCTCATAACTATGATTTTGTTTTTAAAGACTCTTTTAATCTCTTTAAAAATGATATTGCTGATTTTTTAGAGGTGGAGCTGCCTGGAATTGCTTCTTATCTTGAAACTGAATTTGCTGAAATTGAAACAAATTTAGAATTACTGGATTTAAACTTTATGCTGAAAGACGGGTCAATACTTCACTTAGAGGAAGAAGCAGAAATTTCTGTTTCTGACTTAATTCGTTTTGCCAGTTATGATTTAAAGTTGTATAATAGGTATAGAGACAGAATTCGGACGATAATTTTATGTATTAAGGGCTATACAGATTCAACAGCAGGATTTAACTGCGGCAGTCTCGGTTATAATTCAACTGTTGTAGATATGTCTAAAAAAGATGGCAAAAAGAAACTGGTAGAATTAAAAACAAAAATTGAAAATAAGGAAAAGATAAATTACCTGGACTTAATCTTTTTACCTTTGATGAATAGTGATCAGAAAATAGTTGACCGAGTCAAAGAAACTATTAAATTGGAAGAAAAGCTGGAAATAGAGCAAAATTCAAAAAACAATCTTGTTGCTTTGACTGTCGTTTTAAGTGATAAATTTTTAAGTGACAAAGATATGTCAGAAATCTGGAGGGATTACAAAATGGTAAAATTCTTTAAATATGTAGAAGAGCAGGGCAAAAAAGAAGGCGAAAAACAGGGTGAGAAAAAATTATTTAAAAAGTTGATAAAAGGTAATTTTGAAGGCTGCGATGATAAAATCATGGAATTAATTGATCAGGCAGAAATAAGTAAATTAGAAGAGTTAAGTGAAAGAATTTCTAAGATTAAGGATTTAAAGGAATTAGAAGAAGCATTAAAGCATTAAAATAGTTGAATAGAAAACAGTTTTGTATAATTTTACTCCTGGATTTATTTGATTAGCTGCCAGGAGTATTTTTATTTACTTTTCAAAAAGAAGAAATCTAAACTAAATACGATTTGGATTATATAAATTTATAGAAAAGCTTCTGCTAATTTTGTCGATTAGATTGAAATGAAACTCAGGCTGGGTCTCAACGGGTGGTAAATTTATCAAAGAATTTCAGGAGAAGATGGAAAAGTACTTAAATGTAGAGCGGGCAGTAGCAGTAAATCCAGTTACCTATATGGGAGCAGAACCTGTATTTATGGACTGTGGAGATGATATCAACATCGATCCAGATAAATTAGAATCATTTTTAGATAATGAGTGTAAAATGGTTGATGCTACGGTAATTAATAAAAAAACAGATAAAGAAATTGAAGAAAATAGAGATATTCTTGCTCAGGTATTAGAAAAAATAGCTCTTTTGGTCGGGAATACTACTTTGCAATTTTCAGTGATTTTACTATACAATAAATAAAAAATTTTTACTTTTAAACTAAAATAAGATATAATATTAGTATAATAGTAAAAGAGGTGGTTCGATGAATTATCGTCAAAAATTAAATAATTTAATCGAAAAAAATGACGGCCTGGTTTTAACTAAAGAATTGAAAGAAAAAAATATCCCGCGAGAATATTTGTCTATTTTTTTAGAAGAAGATAAGTTGGAGAGAATCAAAAGAGGAGTTTATACAACTCCTGCTACTTTTAGTGATGAGATGTATATCATCCAGCAAAAAAATACCAGATTGATTTATTCACATGAAACAGCTCTTTATCTGCATGATTTAAGTGATAGAGATCCCTTAGAATATACAGCAACTGTTCCTTATGGTTATCATAATCCTTATTTGAAGGATGAAAACATTAAAGTTCATACAGTAAAAAAAGAACTTCATTTACTGGGGATTATAGAAAAGGAAACTATCTACGGCAGGAAAATTAAAGTATATAATAAAGAAAGAACTATCTGTGATATTTTAAAAGATCGCAATAACATGGACATTTCAACGGTGAATGAAGCTGTTAGAAAATATTTAACAGGGAAAGATAAAGATATTCATTTGCTTTTGGATTACGGCGATAAATTAAAAATCAGTAGTATCTTAAGAAAATATTTGGAGATGTTTGTATGAAAAACTTAATGTAACTAAAAGATTTAATTAAGAATTTGGCCAAAGAAAAAAATATTAGTAGTCAGGTACTTTTAAGAAATTACATGATGCAGCGATTATTATTAAAAATTGCAAATTCTGATTATAAGAATAACTTTATCCTTAAAGGTGGTATGTTAGTTGCGGATTTAGTGGGGATTGAATCAAGAAGTACAGTAGATATGGATCTTACTATAAAATCTTTTAGCCTAACCAGAGAAAATATCACAGAAGTTTTTGCAGAAATATTTTCAACTAAAACTGAAGATGGGATTGAATTTAAATTAAAGAAGATAGAGAAAATAAGAGAGGAATCTGAATATAAAGGGTTTAGGCTATCTATATTAGCATTAATGGGTAAAGCTAAAATACCTTTAAAAATAGACTTAACAACAGGAGATAAACTGACACCATCTGAAATTAATTATAGATATTAATACCAGTATTGATCAGCAGGAGTATACTGGTTGGACTCAGCTAGACATTTTGATCTGGGATGAAGCAGAAAAAAATAATTATCCTTTTACTTTGAGTATGCAAATACTTGTATTGGAGTAAACATTGATAATAAACTTGATTTAAGATATAAAAATAACAGAAAGAGAAAATGTAATTAGTTGGTCAATTTTTTTATTAGCTAGGAAATTATACCTGATGGTTTGTTGTGGATAATATTTATAGTTTCATAATTTCCGCTATCAACAAAATTTAACCTTACTATATTACAGATTGTCCGAAGGACATTTTGTTCTTTAGTATTAAAAAAGTAATGAGGTATATTATAATAGCAAAGGGGGAATTGGGATGGCCACATCATCTTTTAATAAGGATTTCACCTTGAATACAAAGAAGGCTGTGGAGTCATTCGAGAGAATTATTTCCACTCCTAAAAAAGGTATTAAAATCGATAGAAATCTGGTATCAGCTGAAAAAGAGCGGCGAGGTAAGCAGAAATTAAAACAAATATTATCTCGCTAAAACGACTAATAGAAATAAGTGATGAGCTTAAAGCTCAAGAACTTATTTCTATTTTTGTTTGTGAAAAAGATAAAGATATTGAATATTTTTTAAAAAACAGAGCGATTCTATTTGAAAAGTTAGGAAAAAGCAGAACTTTTTTATTTTAATTCAACAAAGTACTAAACTGATAGAATTGAACTCTACAGTTATTACTATCTTGATCCGGGAGTTATTAGTCCTGAAGATATTCTCTGAACTATGAAGCTGGATATAAAAAATGATTTTAGTTCAATGTCTATGCTTCAGGATTTTGCCAGTAATTATGAGTTGAAAAATGAAAAACAGACTCAGGAATTTGTGAGATGGCAGAAATGATCCCTGCCCCTGTGGTAGTGGCAAAAAATATAAGAAGTACTGTCTGGCTAAAGAAAATTAATAGATATTATTTGCTAATCACCATAATTTTAAGATATAATATGATATATGGAGAATACGAAGATAGGAGGGTAGAAAAAATGCCCGAATCTGAAATTTTAGATAGGATTCTAAATCGTATTGATCAATTGGATGATAAGTTTAGCGATAAGTTTAATCATCTTGATCATAGAATTGACAGGTTGGATGAAAGATTTAACGAGGTAGATGACCGACTTGACAAGGTAGATGACCGATTTGACAAGGTGGATGACCGATTTGATAAGGTGGATGACCGACTTGATATGATTTATGATCAAACTATTCGTTTAACTCTGGGCCAGACCGCTTTAAAAATGGATATTAATGAGATTAAAAGTGTCTACAATTATCTTAATAATGAGGTGGCCAGAAATTCTAAGGATATTTATGTTATGAAAAATGAAAAAAATTAAATATAAGAGGTTAATAATATAGAATTAAGACTCTCATCAGGTATATTCGAATTTATGATATGATTCCCTTATGGTAGACAGATTAAATAAAAAAAATCTGTTTATCATAAAGGGGATTTTTTTATGCAAGATATTTTGAGATGACGCGGATAAGCTTTGAGAAATTAGTTTTTCTTAGCTAACTTTGTCGAATTGATTGAATAAAGGCAGAAATTGCAATATAATAGAACTAGCTGTTCACAGGGAGTAATTTATCTTATCGGGAGTTGAGTTTAATGATTGAATTTTTATTAAAATTATACAAAAAGCCGCGTTTAATTATTATTGACCTTATCCTAGTTAATCTGGCAGTACTATTTTCCTTTATCCTCCGCTTTGATGAAAATTGGATGAGGTATTTTAGGATTGAATATCTACTTGCCATAACAGTTATTTCATTTTTTGTCTTATATTTTTCATCACTTTATAACAAGATGTGGCAGTATGCCAGCATGTCAGAGCTTTATTCCATCTTTAAAGCCACTATAACAATTAATACCTTATTTGTTATCTATATTTACTTTTTTAGAGTTGGCTTTCCCCGCAGTATTATTGCCATTAATTTAATGTCAGATATCTTTTTGCTGGGTGGAATGCGCTTTGGCTTAAGATTATTAAAGGATTATTTAAACCGTAATCAGAATAAAAAATTAAAGAGTAGAATTTTAATCATTGGTGCCGGTGATGCTGCAGAGATGGTTACAAGAGAGATTCAGAAACACCCTGAAATTGGTAAAAAAATAATTGGTCTGGTAGATGATGATCCTGATAAGCAGTCCTTAGAGATTCATGGAAATAAGGTTTTAGGTAAGAGTGAGAAAATTCCACAGCTGATTGAAGAATATTCTGTAGATGAAGTAATCATTGCAGTTCCTTCCGCTGAGGGTAAAACAATCAAAAGATTTTATGAACTGAGCAATAAAAAAGATGTAAAGGTAGAAATTGTGCCCGGGGTTTATGAAATTTTAAATGGAGATGTTTCTTTAAATCAGATTCGTGAGGTTAAGGTAGAAGACCTTTTAAGAAGAGACCAGGTTGATTTAATCTCTGATGAAATTTCTGCTTATTTAGAGGATAAAATTATTTTAGTCAGTGGTGGAGGCGGTTCAATTGGTTCAGAGATCTGCCGCCAGGCAGCAAAGTTTGACCCCAAAAAGATTATTATTTTAGATATCAATGAGAATACCACCTACTTTTTAGAAAGAGATTTAAAAAATGAATATCCGGATTTAGACCTGGTTTCGATCATCGGCAGCATCAGAGATAAAAATAAGCTGGAGAAGGTTTTTAGAGAATATTCTCCCGATGTAGTTTTCCATGCAGCTGCCCATAAACATGTGCCCTTAATGGAAACCAGTCCGGAAGAGGCGGTTAAGAATAATATCTTAGGAACCAGAAATTTAGCTGAAACTGCGGCTGAATTTGAAATAGACCGCTTTGTCCTGATTTCAACAGATAAAGCAGTTAACCCCACTAATGTGATGGGTGCTTCCAAAAGAGCAGCTGAAATGGTTGTCCAGACTATAAATAAGAAGTCTCAGACTAAATTTATGGCAGTCCGCTTTGGAAATGTTTTAGGCAGTCAGGGAAGTGTAATTCCTCTATTTAAAAAACAGATTGCTAATGGTGGACCACTGACAGTTACTCATAAGGATATAACCCGCTACTTTATGACTATTCCGGAGGCCTCACAGCTTGTGATTCAGGCAGGTGCCTTAGGTCAGGGAGGAGAGGTCTTTGTCCTTGATATGGGAGAGCCAGTTAAGATTATGGAGCTGGCAGAAGATTTGATTTCACTCTCAGGTTTAACTCTCGATGAAGATATAGATATTGATGTGATCGGACTCCGCCCTGGAGAAAAGCTTTACGAAGAGCTCTTATGTGATACCGAAGATAATATTGCCACAGAACACAGGCGGATCTTTGTCAATAACCTGGGGGCTGTAGACCAGGAATTTTTAAATAAACACCTTGCTAAATTAGAAGAACTGGCAGAAAAAGCTTCCGGATCAGAGATTATTTCTGCCCTTGTTGATCTCGTAAAAACCTATCAGCCCAGACGAGATAATGTTAAAAAGATAGATTTTAAAAAAGATAAAAAGAGTTCTTAGTTCTATGTACAGCTGCGGGTGCTTAGTGATTTGTGTATAATTTTGTCGAAATATCAAGGGAATGCTGAAGAATATTTAGAAACTCATTTAGAAGTATTATTTGCTAATTACTAGCAAAATACGATATAATATGAATATCTGGAGAATACGAAGAGGGGCAGGTGGGACAGATGTCTGAAGCTAAAATTTTAGAGACATTAGTTGATCGCTTTGACCAGCTGGAAAGAGGCTGGACAGCAAATTCGACCAAATTGATAAGCGTTTTGATAGGATTGAAAAGAAACTAGATAAACATGATCAGCAGTTTGACCAAATTGATAAGCGTTTTGATAGGATTGAAAAGAAACTAGATAAACATGATCAGCAGTTTGAACAAATTGATAAACGTTTTGATCGGATTGAAAAGAAACTAGATAAACATGATCAGCGCTTTGATAAGTTGGTTAATATTCTTGAAGAGCAGAATATTGAGCTGTATAATATCAAATCAACACTTCAAAATCACAACAATCAATTTGATGAAATGGGATATACAATTAAAAAGATTCATAATCAAATTGCTCGCCTGAGTATTGGCCAGAGTGAATTAGATATGAAAATTGATAAACTTAAGAATTCAAAACTAGAAAAAAACGAAGAAAATATCAACAGTATGTAAAGATGCTTAAATATTAATGAATAAATATCAAACTAAAACATCAAGAGCAGTTCTCCTCTTTTTTGTAGAGGCTGCTCTTTTTTTAATTCTGAAGATCTGGCAGTTAAATGATTTCTGGCCCGGTTAGAAATTGAAGTTGATAAAACCAAAATATCTTGACATATTTTAATAACAATTATAGTATTAATATAGTAAAGTAGTTTCCCGAGAGCAGTAGAAAACCTTGAAATAGAGAATACTAAATAATTTTAGAAATAAATTAACAGAAGGAGAATTTTGTTATGGAAATTTCAGCACAGGGAAGATATGCACTCAGAGCCCTGGTCGATCTGGCAGTAAATGCTAAGGACTCTGCCCTTCCTTTAAGAGAAATCTCTGAGAGACAGAATATCTCAGAAAGATATTTAGAACAGATATTTGCCAGATTAAAAAAGGCAGATCTAATAAAAAGTGTGCGCGGAGCTCACGGTGGGTATTTATTGACTAGACCGCCAGAAGAAATCACTGTTAAAGATATCATGCAGGTAATAGAGGGTCGGCTGGCTCCAGAGGTTGAGCCAGAAAAACATTCGGAAGAAGAACTCTATCAACAGATGGCCCAGGAACTCTGGACCAAAATGGAATCAAACCTTTATCAGCTGCTGGAATCTATAACTCTGGCAGATTTAAAAGAAAGAACTTTGGAACTTAGAAAAGAAAATAATGAAGGTTATATGTACTATATTTAAAATAACTTGGTCTTTCTTAAAGAAGAAGCTTAACAGGCTTCTCTTTTTTTATGTTCATTTATGTTCACGCACCGGGTAGGTGAACATAAATGAACATTTCTTTGAACAATTTGTAAAATATCTTACATTTTTATTGACATAGGACTAAATATCCTGTATTATTATTTTTAAGTTAATACCGAATAAATTGATAGGGATTTTCATATTTAAAATTGAGAGGGTGAGATTAATGAGTGAGGCAGTGTTTAGAATACCTGAGACAATCAGGGAAGATACAGGAAAGTTCAAGAAAAATTTAAAGCAGTTTTTAGCAGGCGATTTATCGGCTGAACGGTTTAAGGGCTATCGGGTACCGATGGGAATCTACGGCCAGCGGGGTGACTTTAAAGAAGAAAAGTACATGGTCAGAGTTAGAATTCCCGGAGGTTTTTTGACAGAGAAGCAGTTTAGACTGCTGGCCGAGTTGAGTAGAGACTATGGTGCTGGCTATCTGCATTTTACCACCAGACAGGATATTCAGCTGCACCAGATTGAGATAGATGAGAGTGCAGAAGTTTTAGATAAACTTTTAAAGGCAGGACTGAGTCCGCGTGGTGGTGGAGGTAATACCGTTCGCAATATAATGAATTCTCCTACAGCAGGTGTTGATCCGGCAGGTAGATTTGATACAACTGCTCACTGTCTGGCCTTAAGTGAATATTTACTGGCAGATCGTTCTTCTTTTAATCTGCCCCGAAAGTACAAGATTGCATTTTCAGTTAGCCATCAGGACCAGGGGCTGGCAACAATTAATGACTTAGGTTTTATTGCCTCTCTTCAGGATGGCCGCAGGGGTTTTAAGGTTTATGCAGCTGGAGGAATGGGTAATCAGCCGGCAGTGGCTTTTAAGCTGCTTGATTTTGTGGCAGAAAATGAAATTTTTGCTGTGGCAGAGGCAATTAAAAGATTATTTGACCGCTATGGTGATCGCAATAACAGGAATCAGGCGCGTCTGCGTTTTGTCCGCCGCCGTTTTGGAGAAGCTAAATTTAAAGAATTATTTTTGGAATACTTTGAGCAGGTTAAAGCAGAAGCTGAGACCGGTGAATTAAAATTTACTGATCTTGACTATTATAAAGATAAAATTGAATCCGGAAAAGCAGCAGAAGTTCTAAATCTAAATCCGCTCAATGGGGATTTAAATTATCAGGAAGTAATTGATTTAATTCAGCTGCTTGAGAAATATGATCTTAGTCTAAGAACAACTAATAGGCAGGGCTTACTTTTAAGAGGTGTGGATAGCTCTCAACTTGAAGCTTTAAAAGAAGATTTAGCAGCAGTTAATCAGAGCCTGCTTGATTCTGATGCATTATCGGCAGTTGCCTGTAAGGGAGCTTCTACCTGTAGACTGGGTCTCTGTCATTCACCAAATCTGGCGGAAGCTATCAGGGAAAATCTCTTAGAAATTGAACAGCAAAAACGTGATCTTTTACCCCAGATTTATATCAGCGGCTGCCCCAATTCCTGTGGTCAGCATCATATCGGGAAAATTGGATTTGAAGGAAAGGCCAAACGAGAAAACGGCAGATTAATCCCCTATTATTCACTTCTCCTGGGAGCCGAAGTAAGTGAAGAAAATACTCAATATGCGCAAAAAACTGTTGATCTACCGGCCAAAAGGATTCCTTCCTTTTTAGTAGAGCTGGCAGAAAAACTGGCAGCAGCAGAAGATTATAGTCTGGAGCGGTTTAATGACTATCTGGAAACTGGAGGCCGGGAAGCAATTATTCAGCTTGCTCAAAAATATACAGAAATTCCTGCCTACAGTAAGGAAGCAGATTTTTATCAGGATTGGGGTCAAAATGAGGACTTTTCTCTGGCCGGACGAGGTCCTGGAGAATGTGGAACCGGTGTGCTGGAGATTGTTAGGTTGGATCTTGATCAGGCGGAAGCTGCCTATGAGCAGGGAATTGCCGAAGAGGACAGCGACAGCCTCTATCAGGCAATTATTGCAGCTGCCCGTTCACTGCTAATAGTCCGCGGGGTTGATACAGAAAAGGATAGAGTAATCATTAAAGAATTTAAAAAGAAATTTATCGCAGAAGACTGGGTTGCAGAATCAAAAGAGGAACTGCTGGAACAGGCACTTGATTATCGACTGGGTGATCAGGAAGAACTATTAAGCCTAAGTTCGGAGATTAAAGATTTGATTGAACGCTTAGAAGATCTATTCAATTCTTTAAATTCAAGCCTGGAATTTACAATTAAAAAAGTGACTGCAGTTGAAGATGCCGGGGATAACGATTCGGCAGCGACAGATTTTGTTTCTAAAAATAGCGAAAACGACAAAGCAGCTGCAGCAGAGAAAGAAAATTATAAACTAAAAGATTTAAGAGGAGTACAGTGTCCAATTAACTTTGTTAAGGCCAAACTCTTTTTGGAGCCGCTGCCGGCAGGAGAGATTGTTGATTTTTACTTAGATGAGGGTGAGCCGATTAAAAATGTGCCCCGCAGTCTGGAAAATGAGGACCACGAGATTATAAAAAATGAAAAACAGCCTGAGGGTCATTACCTGCTGCGGGTTAAAAAAGCAGCAGCCAATTAAGCGAGTGACAGTTGATATCGAGCAGTTAAATTGATGGCAGTAAACATTATTGTATTGAGTGCAGCTTGATTTCAAAAAGATTGTAAGAGGAGTGAGAAGATGAGTAGAGACTATCAATTTGAAACTAAGGTTTTATTAAATAAAAATAAAGACGAAAAAGGGGCTGTTTCTCCCCCTATTTATCAGACAAATGCCTTTGAGTATGAAACAGCCGAAGAACTGGAAAAAGTATTTAAGGGGCGGGCTCAGGGATATAATTACACCCGGGTTGGTAATCCGACCAATAATCAGTTTGAAGAAAAGATGAAGGAACTGGAGAATGGAATTGGAGCTCTGGGGACAGCCTCCGGTATGGCAGCTATTGCAACTGCAGTGCTGGGATTGGTGGAAGCTGGAGATGAAATCATTGCTGGTAACAGCCTCTTTGGTGGAACCTATAATTTTTTTAAAAAAGATTTAAAACAGTGGGGTGTTAAATGCAGCTTTGTCGAGACAACTGAACTGGAAGAGTACAGGCAGGCAATTACTCCAAAGACAAAATTGATTTATCTGGAAACAGTAGGCAACCCCAAACTTGATATTCCGGATATTAAAAAGCTGGCTGAACTTGCCCACAAACATAACTTACCATTGATTTTGGATAATACGCTGATGACCCCCTATCTTTTTCAGGCAAAGGATTATGGAGTCGATATTGTAGTTCATTCAACTTCTAAATTCATCAATGGCAGCTCCAATTCTATCGGTGGGGTGATTATAGATACTGGTAATTTTAACTGGGCTGAAACTGATAATCCCCTGCTGGCAGAATATCTTAAATTTGGTCCCTTTGCCTATCTGGCAAAATTGAGGCAGGATATTTTTCGGAATCTGGGTCCGGTGGCAAGTCCCTTTAATTCTTTTCTCAATAATCTGGGGGTGGAAACTCTGCCCTTAAGGATGGAAAAACACTGCAGTAATGCGCTGGAGCTGGCAAATTTTTTACAGTCGGCAGTCGGAGTGGAAAGGGTTAATTATCCGGGGCTTAAATCAAGTCCATACCATGAGCTGGCAGCAGAGCAGTTTGATAATCATTTTGGTGGACTTTTGACCTTTGAGGTGGAGAATAAAGAACAGGCATTTAAGTTAATTAATAAGCTGGAGCTTGCCCGGAATCTGTCCAACCTGGGAGATTTGAGAACCCTGGTTGTCCATCCGGAGTCAACGATTTATCACAGCCTGAGTAAAGACGAGCAGCAGCAATTAGGAGTTAATCCGGCCTTGATTAGAGTTTCGGTTGGAATCGAAAACCCGGATGATATTATTTTAGATTTTAAAGAAGCACTGGCAGCACTCTAAGTGGAGGCAGTAAAATGGAGAAAAAAATTATAAAAACTGATCTTCTGGTTATTGGAGGTGGGGCTGCTGGCTCATATGCTGCAGTTACCGCCCGCAGAGAGGATCCAGAACTTAATGTAACAGTCATCGAAAAAGCACATATAGAGAGAAGCGGCTGTCTGGCGGCGGGAATTAATGCGATAAATGCCTACTTGAATCCCGGTGAAACTCCAGAATCATATCTTCATTATGTTAAAAATGACAGCTATGGTCTGGTCCGTGATGATCTGGTTTATTCTATCGGGCGGGGGCTAAATAAGGTGACCCGGGAGGTGGAAGACTGGGGCTTAAAGATTTTAAAAGATGAGGATGGAAATTATTTAAAGCGCAGTTCCCGCAGTATTAAGATTGAAGGCGAGAATTTTAAAGAAATCCTGGCGGATGAGGTTGAGCGGAGTGGAGTCCGAGTTTTAAACAAAACAGCTGCCCTTAATTATATAAAAAAAGATGGAAGAGTCTGTGGTGCTTTTGCACTTAATTTAAGAGAAGATAGGTTTTATGTGATTAAAGCAAAGGCTGTGATCTGTGCCACCGGAGGAGCAGCCGGAATTTATGAACCCAATAATTCCGGTCGAGCCAAACATAAAATGTGGTATCCTCCTTTTAATACCGGAGCCGGTTATGCAATGGGCATTAGAGCCGGAGCTGAGATGACAACCTTTGAGATGCGTTTTGTGGCCTTAAGGGTTAAAGATGTGATTGCTCCTACAGGTAGTTTTGCCTTTGCTGGCGGCCGCCAGGTCAACCAGCAGGGAGAAG
>Ga0182240_100113_pt1 | contig 37043 bp, 38 predicted proteins | sample hydfrates4_PW_90_FD_145594 | JGI IMG/M metagenome (GOLD analysis project Ga0182240, IMG submission 145594) | Subsurface microbial communities from deep shales in Texas, USA - hydraulic fracturing test 4_PW_90 | ecosystem: Environmental > Aquatic > Deep subsurface > Shale gas/oil reservoir >...
GATAGACGACTTTCTCAGTGGATCTTATTTCTAATTTAACTTGCTCTGACTGGACATATCCAAACATAAAGAAAATCTAGCAGGGATCAGATGCAACGACGCTGTATAAACATTCCATTCAGCAAAAAGAGAAAGTAAAAATAACGAATTTAACTAATAAAAAACTAAGATAAAAAGATGGACGATTGAATTAGCGGTCTTAAAATAAACAATAGAAAAATCTAAACCATCAAATCAGAAATCAACCAGAAATAAACAGGGATCATTCCAACCAGGACCATACTTACAATCACCTCAAAAGAAGTCTACAGCAGGATTGCTACCCTAAAACCCTCCAGATATGACTGTGGATGTCAAAATCCACTAACGCAAAATGTCCTTCGTAATGCATAAATAACCACCTGCCAGCAGTGATTTTACTCAATTTCATCCAAGGTGTCGGTCATGAGCGAAACAATTCATTGGGCTGATGTTGTAGCGGAGGAACTTCTGAAGAGGGATAAGAAACATAGAATAGCCACGGGTATCTCTCCTAGCGGACACATTCATCTTGGAAATTTGAGAGAGATGCTTACGGCTGATGCTGTAAGAAGAGCCGTAGAAGATAAGGGCGGAGAGGCAGAAATGGTGTATATTGCCGATACGTTTGATCCGCTCAGAAAGCGCTATCCATTCCTGCCCGAGAAGTACGAAGAATACATCGGAATGCCTCTAAGCGAGATACCGGATCCAGAAGGTTGTCACGAAAGTTATTCTGAGCACTTCCTCACCCCCTTCCTCGAATCCCTCGAAATCCTTGGTATTGACGTTACTGTAGAGAGAGCAGACAGAATGTACAAAGAAGGTAGATACGAAGAACAGATAAGAGTAGCACTTGAAAACAGGGACAGGATAGCCCAGATTATCAAAGAGGTAACGGGAAGAGAGGTTGGAGAGGACTGGTATCCATTCATGCCTCTCTGCGAGAACTGTGGAAGGATAAATTCCGCAAAGGTAACAGGCTATGATGATAAGTGGATTTACTACACATGCCAGTGCGGGCATGAGGGCAAGACATCCTACAGGGGTGGTGGAAAGCTCACATGGCGTGTGGACTGGGCAGCACGCTGGAAAATCCTGGGAATCACATGTGAGCCATTTGGAAAAGATCACGCTGCTGCTGGAGGTAGTTACGATACAGGAGTAAGATTTGCAAGGGAAATCTTTGGAATTGAACCACCATTCCCCATCGTCTATGAATGGATTCACCTCAAAGGCGTTGGAGCCATGAAAAGCTCCAAGGGAATAGTCATCCCGGTTAGAGAAATGGTAGAAGTTCTCCCGCCCGAAATTATCCGCTACATCATAATCAGATCAAAGCCGGAGAGACATATCGAATTCGATCCAGGAATGGGTTTGCTCGATATAATTGAAGAGTTTGAGGAAGCTGTCAAAAAGAAAGATAGAGCTGTGCAGCTCTCAATGGTGAGGGAAGTCGAGTACTCAGATGTCCCATTCAAACATCTGATTGTTGTCGGGCAGATTGCCAAGTGGGATGTAAACGAGACGCTCAAGATTCTCGAAAGAACAGGCTACAAGATAGATGAAGTGACAAGGAAAGATGTCGAGAGAAGGCTTGGTTATGCAAGAAAATGGCTTGAGCGCTTTGCCCCAGAAAAACTGAAATTCGAGATAAAGGATGAAGTTGATGCAAGTTTCAACGAGGATGAAAAGAGGTTTCTCCAAAGCTTTGCAGATTCATTAAAAGAAGATGTGACGCCAGAGGAAATCCACGCCCTCGTATATGATGTTGCACAGAAAGAGGGTATAAAGCCAGCCAAGGCGTTTCAGGCTATCTACAAAGCCATACTTGGCAAGACGTACGGTCCAAGGGCTGGCTACTTTATCAAATCTCTCGGAATAAACTGGGTTAAAGAAAGATTTCGAAGAGTAGCATGAAGATGGCAAGAAAAATGACAAAAATTGAGGCGGGAAGCTACTACAGCTATTTAACAGAAGGGTGCAGGATTTGCAGGAGAGGAGCCAAGCTTGTGCTTTTTGTTACAGGCGAATGCATGCATTCATGCTACTACTGCCCCATTTCAGAAGAGAGATGGGGTAAAGATGTCATTTTCGCCAACGAAAGACCTGTTAACAGCATGGACGACGTTCTTGAAGAACTGGAGCTGATGGATGCCGAAGGTGCATCAATAACTGGTGGAGAACCACTCATAAAACTTGAAAGGGTTATCGAATATCTCGATCTGTTCAAATCCCTCGACCTACACATCCACCTCTATACAAGTGTTCCAGCCAGAGAGAACGTAATAAAAAAGCTGTACGAACACGGACTTGATGAAATACGATTTCACCCAATAGATCTGAAAAATATCAGGGCATATGAGGAGTCGCTGGCTGTATCAAAAAAGCTTGGAATGGAGGCAGGTTTCGAAATACCATCTCTGAGATTCTCACAGGAAATTGCAGACATCCTCAACAAGTACGATGCTTTCCTCAATCTCAACGAGCTTGAATTCTCTTCAACAAACTACTCAAAGCTTGTAGAAGCAGGATACGAGGTTGGAGAGTTCTACGGCGCGAAGGGAAGCGATGAGATAGCAAAGATGTATGCAGAAAACGTAAACAAATTCCATTACTGCACAGCCCTATTCAAAGATAAGGCTCAGTTGAGGAGAAGACTCATAAGAATGGCATTCAATCACCCAGAATTCTATAAGGTTACAAAAGAGGGAACAATCATCTGTGGATTCATAGAGGGAGATAAAAATGCTTTAGAGAGGGCAAAGAAGTTGCTTGAAGACCTCAATGAAGAGTACGTAGAGGTTGAGGGTGGAATCGAAACTTCCATTGAAGTTGTTGAGGAGTGGGGTGAACATTTAAAAGCGGAGGGGTTGAAAGTTAGCATCATAGAAAGGTATCCCACGTCAAAAAGGATTACAATAGAAGTGACACCATTGTGAGGTGTAGTATGAGGAGGGCCGAAATCGAGGCAAGGCTTAGAAAATATCTGGAGAGAGACAAAAAAGGCATTAGGAAGGAATTGCTTAAACTGCTCCTTCAAGGGGGAAAATATACGACTGAAGATATCTATAAGGAACTAAACCATAGAGGTATCCAGCTCAATATAAGAGGAGTTTCTGCTATGGTTGGCCTGATGAGTGCAAGGCTTGGAATTCTAAAGATGGAACTTGGAGAAAAGAACAAATATTACCTGAAACCCGAATATGCTGATTTGGTTGAATCAATTTTAAAAGAATTTGAATCAAGGGAATAAGATGCTGATCTATGCTTTTTACGAAAGAAAATTAATGAATGAGGTAAAAAAGTGGAGAATTCCCAATCATGTAGCCATTATTATGGACGGAAACAGACGATTTGCGAGAAAGAGGGGTCTGCCCCCCAAGGTTGGACATGTTTTCGGTTCTAAAAAGGCTGAAGAAGTTCTGAACTGGTGTTGGGAACTCGGAATAAAGAATGTAACCGTCTACGCATTCTCAACTGAGAATTTTAAACGGAGTGAGGAGGAGAAGAGAAACATATTCAATATTGTTGAAAAAGAACTTAGAAGGCTTGCTTCCGACAACAGGATTCACAAAAATAGAGTGAGAGTTAAAATTGTAGGTAGGAGAGATTTGCTCCTTGAAAGAGTCGTCCAGGCCATTAACAATGTTGAGAAAGTTACCAGAGATTACGAAAAATTCAACCTGAACATAGCCCTTGCCTATGGTGGTAGGCAGGAACTTATGGATGCTATCAGAGAGATTCTCAGAAAAGTAAAAAGTGGAGAAATTAAGAGTGAAGATATTAACGAGAAGCTGATAGAGAAACACCTCTATAATGAAGGTGATTATTCCAGCGTTGATCTGGTAATAAGGACGGGTGGAGAGCAAAGGCTGTCCAATTTCCTTCCCTGGCAGGCTGCAAACAGTATAGTGTATTTCTGCGATGTTTACTGGCCCGAATTCAGGAAGATTGATTTGTTGCGAGCAATAAGGGCATGGCAAAATATGTCCAAGGCCAGGGAAAGTAAAAAAATCGCGTGGAAACAGAAGATATTTTCAATATTAAAACCATTCAGGGTGAGTGATTATGAGTTCAAAACTGAAGTACGAGTTCAAGAAAAAGCTTGAGGAACTTGAAAAATATAAGGGTAGAGGAACGGAGCTTATCACGCTATACATTCCTCCAGATAAGAACATAGCTGACGTTGCAAATCAGCTCAGGAACGAGTTGAGCCAGGCATCTAACATAAAGTCGAAACAGACGAGAACAAACGTTATGGCAGGGCTGGAGGCTATTCTCCAGCGATTGAAATATTTCAAAAAACCTCCCGAGCACGGAATGGTCATCCTAAGCGGTGTGGTGGATCTGGGAGGTGGCAAGCAGAAGCACATTACAGAGATAATAGAGCCACCAGAACCTGTCCCGCTGTACAAGTATCACTGTGACTCTACATTCTACCTTGAGCCGCTTAAAGAGATGCTGAAGGAGAAGAAGGTCTACGGCCTTATAGTGATAGACAGAAGAGAGGCTACAATAGGTTTGCTGAGAGGAAAGCGCATAGAAGTTCTGAGTTACACAACATCAATGGTCCCAGGAAAGCACAGACAGGGTGGTCAGAGCAGTGTAAGATTTGAGAGGCTGAGACAGATTGCAATACACGAGTTCTACAAGAAAGTGGGAGAGAAGGCCACCGAGGCTTTGCTACCATACAAAGACGACCTCCTTGGCGTGCTGATTGGAGGCCCTAGCCCGACCAAAGAAGAATTCTACGAAGGGGAATACCTCCACCATGAGCTCCAGAAGAAGGTCATAGGACTCTTCGATGTGAGCTATACGGATGAAAGTGGTCTGTACGAGCTCGTTGAGAAAGCACAGGATGCGCTACAGGAACTCGACCTGATGAGAGAGAAGAGACTGATGAACAAGTTCCTTCATGAAATCGCAAGAGATGGACTCGCAGCATATGGAGAAAAAGAAGTAAGGGAGTACCTAAACATGGGAGCGGTAGATACATTACTGCTGAGTGAAGCCCTGAGATACGAGCGAGTCAAATATCAGTGCCCTGTTTGCGGAAAGGAAAAAGAGATCACAGTCAAGGAGGGTATAGAAAATCCACCAACCTGTGAGGAAGATGGTAGCACTATGGAGGAAGTTGAAAGACAGGATATAGTGCTTGAGCTTACAGAACTCGCAGAAAGTTCAGGAGCAAATGTTGAATTTCTCTCGACAGAGTCGGAAGAAGGAGCCATGCTCTACAATGCCTTCGGCGGAATTGCCGCAATACTGAGGTTTAAACCAGACTGACAACTGTATTCTAGCCAATCCAAAAACCAAAGCAAGAAGATATTTTATAACTTTTATAATCCCATTTTTCCCGATCTCGTAAAAAACACGTTCAAAACAATTTAAACAGCAAAATAAGATGCAACTAGAGGAGTTATGAAGGTCTCTATAGCTGCAGCAATTAACAGCATTGGAAAGACGATTTTCAGACATTTCTTAACCGCTTCCATAAAAAGCTGCCCCATCGGGATGTTTCCATCTTTAAACAGTTTCAAGTAAAATTGATTTCCCAGCCACAGTCCGTAGCTACTCGCAAGAAGTATTGCCGGAATCTCAATTATACCGTGCGGGATCAGATACAGCAAAACCCTATCAAATCCGATTTCAAGCCCTTTAACATATACAACCAGCCCCACAAGGTATCCATTGAGGAAAACAAAAGATAGTGGAAACAGGCCAAAGAAAAAGCCGGCAGCAGTAGCTGCAAGGGCCTTAAGAGAGTTGTTCAGAAAGATGAAAAGGAAGATGTAGAGCGGATGAGCCTGCTTAATAACCTTAAATCCCGCAAAAAATGACTCAATTTTTTCTTTTGCTAGCTCAGGATTTGCTGCTGCGTGATAAAATCCAATAACACACGAAAGCATAAAGATTGCTGCAAGCAATAGAAAGTACCTGCCAACTTTTTTGATGCTGGGTTTTTCCATAACTGTAACTGTACTAACAGACTCCATGATACACAATGTAACTGCCCGGATCCTTTATAGATATTGTGGCTATATTTTTTCCTGGAATGATTCAGTCGTTTTATATCGCTTTTACAAACTCTGATTGCTCTGTCCTAGTGAATAAACTTCAAACATGGAATGTCATCCTCAACGCATCTCTCAATCCAGGAGCGAGTCCAAGGACTATCAAAACGAACTTGATGAAGTTCTTAAGATCTTCATCCTCCTCCATCGTGTCAAGCAGGTAGATAATGGCCACAAAAAATACTAGCTTCAAAGGGACCATTACCCATGGGCCAAACGTTGAAATGAAATACCTCGGCAAAACATGGAGTTCCCAGTAGCCTAGATACTGAATGCCCAGGAATGTTGCCCATCCATCTACCATGTGAGAGAAGAAGATGGCTTTGCTGAGTGGATTGCACATACGTTCAAAATACCTTGCCGTAATGAAGTGATATACCAGCGTGAAAAGGAGTGCAAATCCGAGAGATGCTGGAAGGACCCACCAGTTTATCACATCGAGATTTGAAAACAGGATTACCAACGTGGCAGCAGATAGAACTAATCCCAAGGAACCATAATGGATCCAGTAATTCTCCCTTCTAAACTTTAAGGATAGAACAAGCGTTGGATATGCTATTGAGAAAATCAGGATATATATCAGCGGAGTCATGAACAGGTAAGAAATCGGCGGTTGCAGGAAACCTGCATCTTCCACAACCCTCACAGACGAACCGAGAATTACGAAAGGAGTGTTCCCGGCTACAAATTTCTCATCGAATTTGACATTATATTTCCTAAGAGTCCTATAAACCAGAATTACCGCCAGAACAAGGATAATTGCCCAGGTAAGAGTGTTAACAGGATTGTAGCCCTCTTTATAGACAATGGAATCAATATAATATTCCTTTATGAAATTCCATATATCCATACTGTATGCGATGCATATCAGTTATTTTTAATTTTGGTTTTGGTTTCCCCATCTGCCTAAAACCAATGCCAGTGCTAGTGGCCTTCAAACAATCTGCTGCATAACGCCTCAGGCAATTCAGCTTTTTGTACTGCCTCACAAACTTCTTCAATATCGTATTCCACTCTCTCAAGCCTGATCTTTCCTGTTTCAGTATCGAGAACTGCATATGCTGCCCTAGGATCTCCATCCCTCGGCTGTCCAACGCTTCCAGGGTTTATGAATGCTCTGCCGTTATACTCTTCAATGAACTGGATGTGTGTATGCCCCACAACGATATTCCTGTCCGAATTTTCAAGAAATGTCTCAATTAAAGGATCCCCAGGAAATATGTAAACACTGTAAGCAGATTCGTCATCAGAAGGCATTCCGTGGTAGATGCTAAAGTATTCAGTCTCAATTGAAATAGGAAGGTTTGCAAGCCATTCAATATTTTCCTTTTCCATAATCTTTCTTGTAAATTCTCCTGCAACTCTTGCAACAGGGTTCATCCCGGAAAAATCAGATTCCGCTACTGCCTTATCGTGATTCCCTATCACGCTCTTTATTTCTTCCTTAATACATATTTCCACAACCTCGTTAGGGAAAGGATAGTAGCCAACAATGTCACCTGCACAGTATATCTCATCGCATGCATTCAATTTTTCCAAAACCTTTTCAAGGGCTATAAGGTTGGAGTGTATGTCCGAGATAAGCCCGATCTTCACAAATAAAATTTCAACTCTATCGATATAATAGTTTACGAATCCAATATACCCCTCTATTCAAACCTAATACTCCTTCCTCATTGTTACAAGCTTAATTACAATGAAGGCTGCAAGAGTGCTTACAGAAAGCATCACCAGAAAGGAATCAAGAGGTGGAAAGCTTGTATCCATGATCCACATTACTCCATTCACAACACAGATAGCCATAAAAGTTGAAATGGCTGAAAGTAGGGCTCCTCCAGCAAGAAGATACGGCATCTGCACACCTCTATGCTCCAGAAATACTGAAAAGAAGATGAAGAAGATTGTAAACGCCAGCATAACATATGAAAGCTTAAAGTATATTTTGAAAGTTGAGATCATTCCGTAGAGTCCATAGCCCCAGAGAAAGAGCAGAAAACCGAGAGCAAATGATGCGATAACATAGATGTAAAATTTTCTGGATACTTCGTTTTCAAGGATAGGTTTCATGGAATTCCAATTAACTTTAAAAATTTAAATATTTTTCCAGTTCGTGGCCGAATTAAATCCTGATTACGAAGAGAAGTTCTGTCGTTGGATCCTTGAGCAGTTCAATCATTTCCCTGCTTAAATCTCTCGCTGCTTTGTTGGCTTTTATCAACAATGTTCTACCGCACACGAAACTGCTTTTCCTGATGACGATGTCCGTAGGATGATCAAATGTCATCGCATTACTACCGTAGCCCTCTACCAGCTCCTTTAAACCGTATTGCGGTAGACTAAGCTCTATCCTCGCCAGTGCATTTTCTTTAAGCTTCTCCTTAATTTTATCAGAAATCTCAGATATGCTTTTATCAGCTCTAACACCGATGATGCAATCTCCCCTTTTCGTCAGATGTTCCTCCTTAGTTATTTCAAATGTTGTGCGATGGGTTGCGGTTATGTTGGGATGTCCCCATGCTGAAATTTCCTCCTTCACTGCCATCCCTCTGCTTTCTCACAAACTTTTCTCCAGTCGCATTCAGAGCATGCATATTTCTTCCATTCCGGCAGGATTTTCCCAATTTTCTCCTTCAAATCATCCCATTTCAGTCTGGATCCGTGCTGCAGGTTGAGCAGTTTGAGTGCCAGCCGATCAAGTTCCGCTATATGCTCATCTGAGTCCTCAGAATAACGACAAATTCCATCCACTAGATATGGACAGACCACACAAACATCATCAGCTCCTGAAATAACCACAATTTCTTTTTCAGCTTCCTCTAGAACTCTTTTAAGATTTGAAACGAATTCCTCATTATATCCTTCTCCCCTGAAGAAGTGAAGACATATGAGGTGATGACCTCTTAGTTTTACCATATTGCTACAGTCTATAAGGATTTGTATAAAACTTACCTCGGACATGTTTTTCATTAATAATGCGAATAAATTACCCTCCCACCCCTTTATTTCCTGTGGAAATTCAGTAGAACGACTGAGGTTGGTAAAAATTGCAAGATAATAAATGTAAAAACCGGAATCGCAATAATATTTGCAGAAAATACATTAATATTAGGAAAACCTGGAATGATTGTAGTATTTTCAAAAATGCATTCTACAAAAGTCGGATTGGGTGATACAAGCTGTATGATCCAAAACAGAAACGTATCAACCTCCACCATCCCCACCCCTTTATTTCCTGTGGAAATCAATTGAGCTGATGCCAAGCATAAGAGTGTAGCTTAAAAGTTTTTATTATTCATATACATTTATTTATTACAATTATATCTTAACTTTAAATTTCAGATAACGAAAAGCTTTTTAGTATTTGATGGACTAAATCTGTAGGCATAGTAATGGTGATGAGCAAGAGTGAGTTGGGTAGACTAACCGGGTGAAAAGATGTCCAAGAAAAGAAGTGTTAGAATACTCATCGTGGATGACGAACCAGCAATTAGAGAAGTAATGAAACTAATTCTGAAGAATTATGAGATCGTAGAAGCTTCAAATGGAGTAGAAGCCGTTGAAAAGTGTGAGAAGAAGAAGCCGGATCTGATTTTAATGGATATAATGATGCCAAGAATGAACGGAATCGAAGCTACAAAAACTATCCTCGAAAAATTCCCGGATGCAAAAATAGTTGCTGTAACAGCCTATGCAACACATAAAGGAAAAGAGATGCTTGAGGCTGGCGCTTTAGAGATTCTTGAAAAACCTTTTGGAAGAAGGAAACTCGAAGAGCTCGTTGAGAGGTTAATTGATGACGAGAAAAAGAGTAAAGATTAATACGTACATAAAAATAATACACAGTCATTTTTTTAGTATATATTCTCGCAAATCCAGTAGAGATTATTCTGCATTCCCGGAAGTATTTGGTACATTTAACTAGAGTATCCTAAAATCAGGAAATCTTATGAAAAAAATATTATAACATGCGGCTATAATATGATGGTGGGTATAGGGTATAACGACGAAAAAGACTCAGAACTCGCCGCTAGACATGCAGCTAAACAAGCTATTGATGAGTCCGATGAACCCTCTATCACGTTCCTATTTACAACTGACAATTATAACCAGGAAAAAGTCCTTAGTACTGTTAAGGAAGTGATTGGAGAATCGAAGCTCATAGGGGCATGTACACCAGGGATTATTACAAGCAAGGGAATTCTCCGAAGAGGTATAGGTGTTTGTACAATAAGCGGTAAAATAAAAGTGGAAACACATTTAGAGAAAAACTCCAATTCATGGAGAAATGGCGAGAAAGCCGGAAAAATTTTAAAGAATTCAGGAATTAACTCCGGCACAGTATTTGTATTCCCAGACGGTTTTGCAGATAATATTTCAGACATCCTGAGAGGACTTTACAACTCTTTAGGACCAAATTATACATACATTGGAGGTTGTTCAGGAGATAACTTAAGGTTCTCCAAAACATATCAGTTCACGGAGAAGGGTGTACATAGTAGATCGCTTGCAGTTGCAATTGTTAAAGGAATTGAGTTTAGTTCAGGGGTTGGACATGGATTGAGACATACTGGATATCCAATGATTGTCACAAAAGCAGCTGGAAAGAGGGTCTATGAAATCGATGGAAGGCCAGCGTTTGATGTTTATTCGGAGTGTCTAGGTGGTATTAGCAGGGAAGATTTTCCTACTTTCGGAATGAAATACCCTCTGGGTTTGCCGTATGCTAACAAGACCTTTCTTATTCGCGATCCGATTGATGTGAAAGAGGATGGTAGTATAGAGTTCGTCACAGAAGTTCCTCAGAACTCCATTGTTACACTGATGAAGTGCGATGTGAATGAATTAATTGTCACCGCCGAGAAGGTTGCTCAGACTGCAATAGAAGGTGTAAAATCTCCAAAAATAGCGCTTATTTTCGATTGCATTTCTCGTTATATGCTCATGGGCAGAAAGTTTGAGGAGGAGTTTAATGTTGTGAAAAAGACGATTGGAGATCTCCCAATATTGGGAATGCTCACATTTGGAGAGGTGTATGGCTCTTTTAATGTTCCAGTTCTCCATAACAAAACAATAGTGGTGGCAGTTGGAGGAAAAAGATATGGCTACAAGTGAAACACTGGAGTTTTGGATTCTGCACGAGCTTATGTCATTCTCTATCCCAAAACATCACAATGAGTTTCTACACGATGTAATCGAGAAGGCAACACGCGTTTTAGGTGTGAGTCGCTTGGCCATATTTACAAAAGAAGGTGACACTTCCAAACCTCTAGTACTTTTTGGTTTTCAAGATGATAAAGAAGTGCTAAAGGAAATAAACAAAAATAAAAAGTGTGGATATATATACAACTTTACGTATTTTTCAGGATTTATATATATGGAGCAGACGTTTCCTATTTCAGCCCGCGAAGTGAGACTTTTTACAATCTTCGCAAGACGTGTTGAGGAATTCCTAAACTATAAACGACTTGAAGCTGAACGGCGAGAACTTGAAAGAAAAACAACTCTCTTAAATTCAATTCCAGATCCTGCCGTCATTATCACTCCAGATAATGTTGTCTGCGACGCAAATAATGCATGGCTTAAGGCTATCGAAGTTTCTCCATCGGAAATAATCGGTAAACCACTTCACTCAATACAACGCTTCGATGAGAAAAGTAGGGAGAAACTAAAGAAGATGAAAAGGAAGTGGTTATCCAGCACTGACCGCTTGATTGTGAGTGTATATATCAAAGGAAAATATAAATTCTTCGAAGTAAATCCAGCTTCTGTAGAGGGGTCTAGAGATATTGCCCTCGAGTTTAGAGATATTACGAAACTTAAAGAAGTTGAAGAGAAATTCAAAAAGTCTGTTGAACTACTCAACTCCCTCATCAATGCAATGCCAGATAGTATATACTTCAAAGACCCAAATGGACGCTACAGTTTTGTCAATAAGGCTTGTACCAAATTTCTTGGTAAAAACGAGAATGAAATAATAGGAAAAACCGATAAGGAAATTCTACCACCGGATCTGGCTGAACAATGCAAGAAGAGCGATGAGCTCGCCATTGCAAAGAGGGATATCATTAAAGTGGAGGAGAAAACCGAATGGAAAGGTAGAAAGGTTATACTTGAAACAATCAAAGCTCCCATTTACGATATCTACGGTAATTTCAGAGGAATACTTAGTATTACCAGAGATATTACGGAACGCAAGCAGGTTGAGAAATTAAAGCGCTTTAGGACATTTATGGAGTATAGCAGTGACGCTATTTTCATCATACGCGGTGAAAGCGGTAGAGTAATTGATGTAAATAAAACCGCTTGTAAATGGACTGGATACAGCAAAAATGAGCTTCTCAAGTTGAGCTTTTCAGATATTATAGAATTGCCTGTCAAACTCAATGAAGTAGTCAATAAGAAGGATGGTCTAACCATAGAAGGACAATTCTACAGAAAGGATGGTGCCAAATTCCCAGTTTCTGTGAGTCTTAAGGCTGTGGAAGTTGGAGAAGAGAAATACGTTGTAGCCATTGTGCGTAACATTTCAGAACTTAAAGAGGCGGAAGAGAGAATAAAAACTATGAATAAGCAATTAAGCCTGCTAAATAAGATTCTGAGACATGATATTAAAAACAACCTCACAGTAATGAAGGGCTACCTCGAACTTTTTAGAGAAACGCCAGAAGAAGAATTCCTCGACAAAATCGATGAGAGAATTGACATATGCTCAGAGTTTGTATCAATGGTTAAAGATATCGAAAGTGCTTTGACAACTGGAGAAAAAGTAAAAGAGGTTAATCTCTCAGATATTCTCTCGAAGGAAGTTGAGAGGTTGAGAGGTGATGATGTCATCATAATCAGTACTATTCCAGAAGAAATTTATGTTAAAGCTGATGAGATGCTGTCGTCCGTTTTCGGGAATATCCTGTTCAATGCAATATTCCACAACGATAAGGATGTCAAGGAGATAGATGTTAAGGTAAATGAAAAAGATAGGAAGTGGGTTGAGGTTAGGATAGCCGATAACGGACCGGGCATTCCTGAAGATATGAAGGAGGAGATATTCAAGGAGGGAGTAAAGGGAAGTAAAACTGGTAGAACGGGCTTAGGCTTATTTATCGCTAAAATGCTTGTTGAGAAATATGGAGGAAAAATATGGGTAGAAGACAATGAACCTGAGGGGAGTGTTTTCGTCATCAGGCTGAAAAAGGGGGTGTCACCCCGTGGCAAAAAGATTTAAGCTCAGTGAGATTCTCGAAAACATACCTATCCCTGTTTTCGTCATAGATAAGCGTCATCGGGTTAGGTACTGGAACAAGGCTTGTGAAGAATTTACAGGTTACAAGAAAGAAAAGATAATTGGTACGGAAGATCACTGGAAGCCGTTTTTTTCGAAAAAGATGCCTCTACTAGCTGATATTGTCCTAGATGGTGTTGAGGGTATTCGTCAGTCTAAGAAAATAAGGAAAGTTGAAGGTAGCGATGACACTTACGAGCTTGAGTTGTATCTTCCAGACTTAAAAAGATGGATCTACTTGAGAGCTTCTACTTTGAAATCTGATGATGAAGTTATTGGAGCTATAGAGATAATACAGGATATAACAGAACGTAAAAGAATGGAAGAAGAAATTCGAAACCTCAGCGAACTATACAGGCTCGTTGGAGAAGCTGTAAACCAGTCAGGAAGTATTGAAGAAATAGCATCCGAACTTGTAGGAAATCTGCGTAAGGTTCTGGATTTTGATGTTGGTGAAATACTTGTATATGATTCAAATACAAAAAATCTCAAGGCCGTAAAACGCGTAGGTTTTGAAGATCTCCAGGTCGGAGAAAATCCATCAAGTAGACTGCTGGTCGAGGAATGTACTAGAAATGTAGCTGTTATTGCTGCATTGAGAGGAGAACCAGTATACATCCCCAACATGAAGGAAAACGAGTTTACAAGGAATTTCCGTGATGTGTGTATAAAGTATGATCTCAACGAGATGTATTCCGTACCACTTATATCGAAGGGAGAATTACAGGGTGTCATCCAACTCATCGTTAAATCAGGTAAGAAACTTGATGAGAGAGACAGAAGACTCATCGATACAATCTCTGAACAAATGGCCGCAGCCATTGCGAAAATTAGGGCGGAGGAGAAGGTTAGAGAGAGTGAAAGGAAGTACCGTGAGTTATTCGAGTTCTCAATGGATGCTATCCTCCTGACGGATATGGATGGGAATATCCTAGAGGCAAATAATGCTGTAGAGAAGTTATTCGGATATACGAGGGAGGAGTTAAAGAAGATCAATTTTACCGAGCTGTATGTGGATCCTGAAGATAGGAAGAAGCTGATGAAGGAACTGGAGGAAAAAGGCTTCTTTAAGAATTATGAAGTCAAGTACAGAAGAAAGGACGGGCTAATAGTATATTGTCTAGAATCTGCTGTCCTGCTGAAGGATGAGAGTGGCAGGATCGTAGGATGTCATAAGGTAATAAAAGACATAACAGAACGTAAGCGAATTGAGAAGAGATTGAGAAGAGTCAATAAACTACTGAGAGTTGCGAGTGAGATTAATCAGCTTGTTGTTCATGAGAAGGATGAAAGAAATCTCCTGAGAAAGGCTTGCAAAACACTTGCAAATATCGAGGACTATGATGCAGTATGGGTGGGATTACTAGAAAGAAATAGAATTGTACCCATACAAGTTATGGGAAAGATAGACAAGGATGAACTGGAGATGTATCTCAACAATTTCAGCGGATTTTACTGTGTTAGAGATGCTATTGAAACCCAAACTCCAAGTTTAGTAAGTCCGAGAGAAGACAAATACGGGAACTGTCCAGTTCATGTGAGAGGAATGTTTGTCCAGACCTTCGTCTTGCCGATAATGCATGGCAAGAAGATATATGGTGTGATGACGTTCCACTCTTCGCTTCCTGATACGTTCGACAGAGAAGAGACAAATATACTACTCGATCTTGTTGATGATATTGGTTTTGCCATTAGATCTATTGAAATTGAGAGGGAAAGAAGGGAAGCCCTCAAGCAAATTAGGGAAAATATAGAAGTCTTTGAGTATCTCGCAGATAAGCTCAGAAATCCTCTTACGATAATAAAGGGGTTTTTAGAGATTAGGGATGATGTTGGAATTGAAAGAACACTGGAGGTCATTTCAAAGGAGATTGATAGAATTCAAGAGATACTTGACGAGCTAAGAGAAAAAGAAAAGGAAACTTTCAAGCTTGAAAGAAAAGGGCTTTAGGATCCAGTATTACATGACTGTTTATGGTGTATTACAGTAGAAACTTTGAAATTGGAGGATGAGATAAAGAGAGATTCAGAAGATATTCACTATACCCAACAAGAGCGATTATACAATCCTACTTTTTTATAAAATGTTTTTAGAGAAATATTATTGCAAATTCAGAAAACTAAGTGGATCGCCAATTCAAAAGGAAATTTGTTTAGGAAACCGAAATAAAATTACTCCTCAACTGAAATCCTCTCTAACTGGCTTGAGACATTCCAAATCAACGTTCTGACATGCATTGGAATGTTTGGATCAGCTGAGATTTCCTCGAGTATAGATATAGCTGAAGCTGCTCTTACCGCTAGGCTGTCTTCCCCATGGAGTAAGTTCTCTTTTATTTCACTTGCAACTCTTCTTATGTTTCTCGGAACTGTGTCGTCGTGTATTATTCTGTCCAGAACCTCCAATACGCTTTCAGGTACTTGCTTTGCCATAACACCACCTCCATAGAAAATGAAGTTTTTAATATCGTATCAGTAGATGTGGTAGTATGGAAGATAAAAAAATTTCGGATGCGGTGAATCTATTATATAAGGGAGCAAAGATGTTATCATACCACTGCCCTGAATGCAAGGTACCACTCTTCAGGGATGGAGATAGAGTATTCTGCCCATCTTGCGGAAGGGATGTGATATTTGAGAGTGAAACTTCTCAGTTTGAGGTTAAGGATGAAACTGAGATGAAAGTGGAAAAGAAAGAGACAAAACCGGAGAAGTCAGAAGAGAGAGCACAAGCAAAGCCAATCCAGTCAGAAACCACAAAAAACGACTTTGAGGCTGTAGAAGAATCATTGAAAGAAGCCATACTGAAGTTATCAAATGAACTGAGGAGAGCCAAGAGTACAGAGGAAATTAGGGAAATTGTCGAGGTTATAGATAAAACGACTCAAATTCTTGAAAGATTGAGAAAGTACAGATAGCGGGCAGAGCAGGATGGTTTAAATTAAAAGTCTGGTAAGTTAGTGGATACTAAACTGCTGACGGGATGAATTGAACATACCAGAAAATAATTGGATAAGTTCTGAAGATATAAATAATTTTAAAAGATATTAAAATTTCAAAATTTAAAAACTATGACTATTCCTTGAAAATTTCCCCAAATTCGGAAATGTCCTTCTCTGCTGTAAGAAGTTCCTTGAGAGCTGGCACGAGTTCGTCGATTGATATTCTGATTTGCTTTGTCGTATCCCTGTCTCTTATTGTTACCGTTCTGTCCTCGAGGGTCTGGTGATCGATGGTAACACAGAATGGTGTCCCGATCTCGTCAAACCTTCTATATCTCCTTCCAATGCTGCCTGAATCATCATATTCCGTGAATATTCCAGCTTCCTTTAGCATTGCAGCTATTTCATGAGAAACTGAAATGAACTCGTCCTTTGAAAGTAGTGGAAGTACAGCAACCTGGACTGGAGCCATCCACCTTTTGAGTCTCAAAACTCTTCTCTCCTCTCCATCAACCACGTCCTTGTCGAAAGCCTGTTCAAGTATTGCATAGGTTATTCTATCAAGCCCGAAAGATGGTTCGATTACATGTGGTACGATTTTCTCACCGTGGATTCTCTCCTCGACTTCTTGCACGTCGAAATACTCCCTAGAAACAGTGATTTTTTCACCATCCACATCGAGTTCAATTGAATCTGTTATTTCTCCCTGGTAGTTCTTGAGAAATTCGGCAATCTTCTTTGCTTTGCCCTTGAATTCTGGTCCGAGTTTATTCATTTTTGGAATTATCTTCTTTCTTTTAACTGTGATTGGTTCTTTGAAGGGGATGTATATGCTTAAATCCTCTCCACTGTGCTTTATGTGTTTGCTTAGATCGTAGTCAGTTCTGTCTGCAATTCCCACAATCTCTATCCATCCGTAGCTTGTCAGAGCTTCTGCATCCCAGCAATCCACGGCATAGTGAGCTCTCTCATCATCCTTATGCTGCCTGAATCTCAGTTTGTCTTCTTTCAAGCCGGCCTTTAGCAGAAATCTCCTCGTTTTTCCGATAAAGTAGGCAAGAAGCTGGTGGGCTATGATACCCTTCTCCACAGCCTCCTTTAGTGTTATTTTATGTTCGTTATCGAATTTATCAACAAGCGTTACAACATCGTTCTCGTATAGATGGAAGTATGGGTGCTTCTTCTCCCTTGGATCCACAAAGAATTCCAGTTCAGCTTGATTGAATTCTCTTAGCCTTATGACTCCCTGCCTCGGGCTTATCTCATTTCTATATGCTCTGCCTATCTGTGCGACTCCAAAGGGGAGCTTATCTCTGAAATAGTCTGAAACTCTTTTGAACGCAATGAAGATACCCTGCGCTGTTTCCGGGCGGAGGTATCCTTTCTTACCCTTTCCGGGGCCGATTGTTGTACTGAACATCAGATTAAAAGGTTCTGGCTCTTTGAATGAGCCACCACACTCACACTTAAGATCAAAAGTTTCGAGAATTTCTTTAACAGATTCAACCGTCTCGTCTGCCTCAATTCCCAACTTTTCTTTTATATAGTGGTCGGCTCTGAAAACCCTGCCACATTCTTTACACTCAATTGCAACATCTGTAAAGGATGTAGCGTGTCCGGATGCGATAAAAACTTCTTCAATTCCAATTGTTGGAGTATCAATTTCCACAGCTCTTTCATTGATGACGAAAAACTCCCTCCATAGATTTTCGAGTTTTCTTCTCAATCCATTACCGAGAGGACCATAATCAATGAAACCGGCCATACCTCCATATATTTCGAATGATTGCCAGAGGAATCCTCTTCTGACCAGCATCTCCATTATCTCGCTCATGCTGATCCACTCCGTAGCTCTTTTTTAAAGTTTTTTCTATACCGAGTATCTCGTTAAACTACTATATTTTGGTCTTAGACGGTTGTCTGGGTTGTCTCTATACGTCGGAGAGTTAAATCTTTAGCAGGTTGGATTTATTTTATTTTACCGTGTTTTTTGTGGATACTTCAACGATAATGTCTTTCTTTTGGGGCTATCATGCGATGTAAGTTATTCCCTAGGCAACGACTACTCCAAATCTAAACCACAAAAAATCTGTGGGAAATAAGTTTTTGAAGAGTTACTGAAGACAGTAAAGTTATTGTGGAATTGGGAAGATATCTGGATTTGCTCGTCGATTTAAGGCATTTTAATCCATTCTCTTAAAATTTTTCGATCAGGTGGTAGTGGTGTGTAATTTCCACAGGAAATAAAGGGGTGGGGGAGTGGGGCAAATTTTGAAAAACGATGGAGATTGGATATTTACTTCGAAAAACAGTTTATGTTAAGTTATAGCAGCTAAAAATCAGTAATTAAAGTCTAGGGCGATAATAGAGGTAATATACAGGATATTGGTTTTTGACTTAACCCCTTTATTTCCACTGGAAATTTGAAATAAAAATATTTGTCGAACTTCTTTTGATTTTAACTGATAGAATATCGTATTTTAGTGGAAGGAATGGAATGGTTTGGCAGATAACAAAAATTTTTCATTCTAAATCCGAATGTTATGCAGGTTAAGAGTAAGCCTAGCTTCATATGGAAATGAGATATTGAGATGATAGTAGGGAGTGTGCGGGTTATGGTGTATTGGGGTGTGGCCTTATAGGGAGCTCTGGTATAGGAGGCTGAAGTGAAGTGAGGATTTGAAAACGGCAAAAGTATTTTCTATTTTTGTGTTTAAATTGTTATGTGGAAGCTTTAAAGGACAGAATATTAAAGCTGGTTGGAGATGAAGTTGAAATAGTTGAAGTTGTTGAAATAAACCCAGGAGATTTGAGGATCGACGTGCGGACCAGATGGAAATGCCAGTTTGGGTGTAGCTATTACGGTAAAAGATATTCATGCCCTCCAGCAGTACCACCGCTGAGTGATGCGGAGAAGTTCATTAAAAGTTATTCAAAGGCGTTTGTAATTAAATTCCGCTTCAGCTCAGAGAAATACCTTGAAATGAAACGAAAAGCTCAGCTGTTTCTGGTTAGGGTTGAAAAGGAGTTAATAAGTGATTATCCCTTTGTATTTACCCTCTTTCCTGGAGGTTGCGACATTTGTGAGAACTGCAGCTATACACGACGGGGCTGTAGAAAGGCGGAATATGTTAGGCCCACAGTTACATCTGTTGGCATAGACGTGTCATCGCTTGGCATCAGGATTGGAGATGAAACATCTGTAGGGATTTTGCTTCTTGAGTGAAGAGGTGAATATTTTATTGTTTCAGCATAGGAGTAGTTCATGGAGATTTGTATAAAGCCTCTTGGAGCAGTGGATCCGGACGTTCTTGAATTTTTAAAAGTCATCCTTTCAAAAATATTTGGAAGTGCAAGGGTGATGGCTGAAGGTGAGATCCCAGCCAAGGCTTACAACCCTATCCGTAATCAGTACAATTCAACTCTCATTTTGAGAAGCTTGGATGGAGATTGCGATGTGGTTCTGGGTGTTACTGAGGCCGATCTGTATGCAGGAAATCTAAACTTTGTTTTTGGTGAAGCTGAACTTGGTGGCAGAAGGGCGATAATATCTTTGAAAAGACTCCGACCTGAATTCTATAGAGTGCCCCCCGATAAAAGCCTATTAAAGCTTAGGGCTTTAAAAGAAGCTGTTCATGAAATAGGACATGTTCTTGGCTTGCGCCACTGCCTTAACCCTCGTTGCGTTATGTATTTCTCTAACACAATCCTCGATACGGACTTTAAGGATTGGAGGTATTGCGAGGAATGTCGAAGGAAACTGCTTGGGAGTGGAATTTTTGTTAAATTTCCAGAAGATAGTTGATTATAAGCTCGATTAGAAGCTTGTGGGATCCTGGCAAGTATGGAATGAAGGAATGGTGAATGGGATGAGGTTTGTTGTACAGGAACATTTTGCCTCTCGCCATCATTACGACTTCAGACTGGAAATGGATGGTGTTGCAAAGAGCTGGGCCGTTCCAAAGGGAATGCCAACTGAGAGGGGAGAGAAGAGGCTTGGGATTCAGGTGGAAGATCATAGCTTGGATTACATGGATTTTGAAGGCGAAATACCACCGGGCATGTATGGTGCCGGCAGGGTTTTGATCTGGGATAGGGGGACATACGAGCTGCTGAAAAGGGATGATAGGGAGATAAAAGTCAAGCTAAACGGGGAGAAGTTAAAAGGAACTTATGTACTTATCAGATTCCCAAAAAGTGGAAAGAACGCCTGGCTCATCATTAAGAAAGATTAGAGAAGCGCTTTAATCGGTTTAGGCAATATCTCTAGACGTATCGATCTGTATTCCTTCGCTTATGTAGAACTTGAATGTCTCCATCATTGGAGGCTTGTCTCTTATCTTCAGAATCGACAGCCTGCTTGATATGCGGTCTCCGACTCTCTCACTGTCGATATCGAATATTACATCGCAGATGTCCATGACCATATACACAATGTCGTCAGGGTGTACATCTTTCATCAGGTAGATGTAGAATAAGTTGTTACTCTGTTTTGATGCGACGTAGAGCTTGTTGATGAGCCACTCCTTCAAGCCCTTACCAACATCGAGCTTCAGAAAAAAGGATATGGAGTCAAATATCACGTTGTAGTCTCCGCCATCCTCCAGTATCTTGCTGATGTGATGGTCGATGAAATCGAATATTTCCTTGTCTCTGTATCTATCTTCAAGCACAAACTGTCCGAATTTGTTGAGGTAATACTGGGTAAACACATCTATGAACTCGATATTCTCCAGGTTGAACCCCATTGCAGCGATATTTCGCTGGATATACTGTGCTGGGCGGGAGGTATTGAAGTAATAGGTCTTTCTAACTGATGCGAACTGGTAGAGGAAAGCTTCAGGCATGCTTATTGGGTTAGCATAAACACATACCAGACTACCCTCGGGCAAACCCCCATCCAAACGTTTATCTAGGATGGAAATTCCTGTTGGTTTGCTTTTAATCTCCCTCATTTCTGGTAACCCGGGTCTCTCCAACATCATTACCATCACTTACTAATAATATTTAACCTCAACCGATATTAAACTTTCCTTAGAGAACATAACTGTATCGCACTCGGATTGAGTAGGTAATTGAGTAGGTGAATCCCGAATCCAATTGTGATAAGGGATATTGCTAGCGATAGACATTTATTGGCTGTGAAATGAGGAGAGGGTAATGGAAGCATCAATTGAAGGAGATTTTGTAGTATTGCAGCACTCTAAAAACATTGAAAGAAGAGGTTTTGGTGTTAAGAGAGGAAACAGGCTATTGCTCCATCCGGTCGAGGCAGTTTATCTAGTCTCCAAAGGAAAGATAGGGGTGAGGTGGAAGGGTAGAACACTTACCTTCCCCGAACTATTCAGATGGGCAGTCTCTAGGAATCCAGATTTTCCATCACTCTATTTCGCTTATGAGGATTTGAGGGATAGAGGACGTAAAATCAAGCCGGTTGATAGATTCTTAACTGGTAGGAGCGTATTTCTGCCGTTATCTGAAAGAGAAAAGATTACCATGCCCTGGCTTTTCGAAATCAAGAGGAATTTTGATAACTTTATTCTGGCTGTTGTGGACGAGGAAAGTGAAGTAACGTACTACAAAGTCACCGATATCGAGTTAACTGGGAAGCAGGAGGAAAAAATGGGGAGACTGAGAGGATATTTTGTTGGAGACAGGGTTTTGACCGATAATACAAGCATTTTCAGGAAGTACTTTTATGGAACTGAGAAAAACGGAATTGTTAGCTTATCACTTGTTGAAAGTCTTTATCTGGCTGAGAAAGGAGTTTTGGAAATTTACGCTGATAAAAAACTGGACGTGGAGGAGATTAAGAAATTGAGTGCCACTGTGGAAGACAACTTTTTAAGGAGGTACGAGGTGTACAAGGATCTTAAGGAACGTGGTTTTGTTGTTAAAACTGGTTTCAAGTTTGGCAGCGACTTCAGAATCTACGAGGAAGTTAGGAGTGTAAAAGATCTGCCACATTCGAAGTATCTTGTTGCTGTGGTGGATGATCGGAAGATGCCGTTGTATGAAATTGCAAGAGCTGTGAGACTAGCTCAGAACGTCAGGAAGAAAATGGTTTTCGCATTTGGACGGAATGGGGAAATCAAGTACATTGCACTTGAAAGGGTCAGAGTTTGATCGATTGGATAAAATAATACTGACATATATTTTTATAAGAAAGACACCATCAATACAACAAATATAAAAGGTTTTTAAAAGGAATCACATCAATCCAAGGGCTGAAAGCTCTTCGGCAATCCTTTCAACGGCTTTTACAGCATCCTCGGGATCCTTACCACCGGTGACAACCATTTTACCAGAGCCAAAAATGAGCACGACTACACGCGGTTTGTCGAGCCTGTAAACAAGCCCGGGAAACTGCTCGGGCTCGTATTCGATATTCTCTAAACCCAGTCCAATAGCAATTGCGTTGAGATTCAGGTCAACTCCCAAATCGGCTGAAGCAACAATGTTTTGTACCTTTACCTCTGGTTCAAGGATAACGGGTATTCCAAGCTGGCTTATTATTTTGACAACCTGTCTTACGGCTCTATTCGCATCTTCGACACTCTTGGAGCCGGTACATACAACCTTACCACTTCTGAATATAAGTGCTCCAGCCTTTGGTTCTTTTGTTCTTAGAACAAGCCCGGGAAACTGTTTTGGCTTGTATTCTGCGTCCTTGACTTCTTTTGCAATCTTGTTGAGATCTATGTTTTCTCCAATCTGGGTAGAAACTACGACATTCTCAATTTTTATCTTATAATCCTTTTTCATTATTACCCCCCTTCAAAAAAGGTTTATAAACTATATATATCTTTGCCTCTGGTAGATACTGATGCGAGCATTTCTGGATCTTTTCAGAGAAATGAGGATGAGAAAACTGGTTTATTTTGCTCTAATTGCGAATGTTCTTGGCACTCTCTATGGGTGGTATTACTATAAATTACAGCTTGCAGAAAACCCGCCATATTTATGGATACTCATAACAGATAGCCCCAACTCAACACTTTTCTTTGTTCTGGCTCTGGGGTTTATATTGAAGGGGAGGAAGAATGATTTCCTGTCCTTTTTCGCTGCATCAAATCTGATAAAGTATGGGTCCTGGACATGTTTTGTTCTTCTCTTCCACAGCGACTATTTCTTCTCTCCTTATCGCTGCGCTCTCTACACGGGCATTTTCATAACTCACGCACTCATGGTTGTTGAAGCAATTCCTCTTGTTCGAACAATTGATGGATTCAGATTTCATTATTTCTTGACCCTTGGGTGGCTTTTAGTTAACGATTACTTTGATTACGTTATTGGGATCCACCCGTATATCCCGTTGAAAGGAATTGAGGTTGTTGCTGTGGTTACAGTCCTTCTGAGCTTTGCATCGTTTGCTATCACCTCTTTGATTACTGCTTATAATGTAGAAAAGAAGTAACTGAGATGCTGGTAAGAAATGCTATCCTATATCCTATTTTCTTTTTTGGTTCTCGTTTTTATCATCCAACACCCTTATTATTCTGGCAGGCACCCCTCCAGCAATAACGTTTGGTGGGATATCTGAGTTAACAAGCGAGTGGGCTGCAATTATGGAGTTATCCCCTATTGAAACGCCCGGTAAAATTGTGCAGTTTGCTCCCACCGTCACGTTTTTCCCTATCCTCACCCTCCCTATCCTCAGTTCATTAACGAGGAATTCGTGTGTCAGGATTACGCTGTTGTATCCTATTATGCTGTTATCTCCCACCTCTATTAGTTCTGGGAAGAAAATATCCACTGTGGATTCAAGTCCGAATGACACGTCCTTTCCAACTCTCACGCCTATCCTTCTGTAAAGCCAGCGTTTGAGCGAGAGAGATGGTAGGATACGACATATGGCCACAATAAGATAGTTGAAAGCCACTCTAAGTGGATTTTTTACTTCCGTCCAGTAACACAGCGAGTTTTTCTCCTTTGTTCTGAGGATTATTTTTACCCGTCTCGCCATTGCGACTTCTTTTTTCAGGGTTTGGTTAAATGTCTTCCTATTCCAGGGAAAATTTTGCTGCTAAGAGAATCTGAAACGTTCAATCGGTATTCTCTGACCTTCTTGATGTATACCCTAGCGATATTCTGCCCACCTCATCCTTTATTACAAATCCTTCCTCCTCGAGATCGTCGATAAGAGACTTTATCGCTTCTCTGCTGGCGAACACTGTAAAGCTAGTACCATCAACTTCGAATTTATTTGCTTCAAGTCTTGATTGCACAGCCTCTATTAGCTCAAGCTCTCCTTTTTCTCCATTTTCGAGGGACTTGAGAATCTCCTTGAGCACGATCTCTCTGGCAACAAGCATGTTGCGGACATCTGCCACATCCTCTTCAATGTCGTCCGAATACTCTTCAAGAACTTTAAGCAAATCCTCATCTGCCCAGAGGACTTCAATATACAGCTTGTAGACAACATCAATGCTCGCACTAGTATCTTTGCTGGATCCATCTGTCCTGCTTGTAGCCATTTTATAACAGCGCTCTATCCTGACTTTTCCGAAGTTTACCAGATCAAGAGCAGCTTTTTGTGCCCTATCCAGTTTCCTGAATGTCAGTTCCATACTGCTGGTGTGATCTCTAGAAGTAAAACCTTTTACCTAATCCCTTTTAACCCTAGGCAAATTCCAGCCAAACTTGATGGATGCAATTCTAAGAATCGTTGTTGATAGCGCTGAAATGAACAGAGCTACTTCAAGCGTTGTAAATTCGCTCAGGATATAGAGTCCGGCACCGCCGATAAGGGCAGCAGTTGCGTACAATTCACGTGTGAAAACGAGGGGAACCTCTCCAGCAAGAACGTCTCTAATAATTCCTCCACCAGCCCCGGTAAACATGGCAGCAAACATAACTCCAAGCGGTCCCAGCCCAACGTCTAGAGCCACTGCACCACCAAGCGCGGCAAATGCGCCAAGCCCGATTGCATCGAAGTATACTAGGAGTTTAACTGTATTAGCTAGCCTCCTGTACATACACAGCGTAATAATTATTGATGTTATTGCGAAAAGAAAGTCAAATTCACTTCTAAATGCCAGAGGAGGGACGTTGCCCGCGATTATGTCTCTTGTAATACCCCCTCCAAAGGCTGTAGCAAGACCAAGAAAAGCACAACCAAAAACATCCATATTTTTGTCAATTCCCTTAAGCGTACCGCTTACTGCAAATGCACATACCCCGACATAATTCATTGTCAGTACAACAAGCTCAAGTACGCCCATATTCTTACAAAAAACAAAAAATAGAGAGTTAGCTCTCAACAAGCTTGGCGTACCAGTTCCTGAGTATTTCAAACTGCTGGTGGGTATTCACGATGTCGGTTTCCATTGGGCTCTTGAAGAAGAATCCAAGTTCCTTGACAACCCCGTATACTCCCTTCTTCTTTGCAAGTAGCAGGAATCTTGCAATGTCGATGATCAGTGGTGCTGCGACGATTGCGTCGATGGCATCCCATATGAAGTAGAACTTCATCTTCGTGCCTAGGAACCCTTTGAAGTGTATGAAGTCGAAGGCTGTTTTATTGTCAACTAGGCTCGGGAAGAAGTTTATCTCCGTTATGCTGTATGGTGAGTAGCCGAGTACTTTCTCCAGTACCTTGTCCTTGCTCACAACTTTGCTCTCCTTGTTGTCCCTGTGGCTTAGCACCTTTCCATCGTAGTCGCCAAGGATGTTGTAGCTCATCCATCCCAGAACCTCCAGGTTGCGGTAGAGGAACATTGGTGCAAGAGTTGTCTTTACTAGCGTTTCACCTGTCTTTCCATCGTTGCCAGCATGAGGCACCTTGTTCTTCTCTGCAAGCTCTTTCAATGCAGGAATGTTTGATCCAACGCTTGGCGTGAAGTTGCCGTATGGCAATCCAAGCTTCAGTGCAGCGTATGCGTAGAGCATGCTTGCAGTTGCGTATTCTTTCTTGTCTTCGTCTAGCATTGTTTCAAATCCATCGATGCTGCCGTGGTATTCTTCGCTGTACTTTGGAACGGGCTCTGTTGAGGCGGTGTTAATTACCACGGTTTCATCATCTGCAAACTTCTTCATGTCACTGATAATTCTGTCTGCGATCTCCCTTAGGCTCAGTCCCTCGTTTTCAAGCGTCTCAATCTTTCCGAGCTCCTCTATACCACTTCCGCAGTTTAATGCCGTACCCTTCTCCGCCTTTATCTCCTTCAACTCATCTTCAACTGCATCAAGTATGTCCTTTTCGAAGTGTCTGTTAAGATTCCAGTGTTCCAGAGTAGCTTCATAAGCATTTGACAGTAATCTTATTTCATGTCCACCGAATTCGAAATTGAGGGGTGCGTATTTGTCAAGCCCCTCGAAGAAAGGAAGTTCTGAAACGAGGCCAGTTTTATTTATGATTCCTTTCTCCAGAGCCTTTCCGCCCACCATTGCGGTGGTTGACACAATACCATACGCCCCAATAAGCCACACCTTCATGTTTAACACCCCCTTAAATGAGGTGATAATTATTCTACCGTTAAAATCTAAATTATCCAATATAATTTACTGCTTAATGTATCACCTAACAGAATTCTTCGTATGGGCTTAAAAACTTTCCCCTGTCAGTACTTAGCTTAAGAGGACTTTTAAGGTTTACTGCGTTTATCGACGAATATTAATTCGATAATCCGATAAATTTATTAAGTGTTTGGGCAAGGCTATCCCATGGATTCAGCGGTTAGAGCTTTAGCCGATAAAATCTCCGGCGATATTATCTTTTCCGAGAATCCCGGAAAAACACTGAAGAAATGGAGGCAGATATTTGAAATTTCCCAGAAGGATCTCGCTTTGAAGCTTGGTGTATCTCCTTCAGTAATAAGCGATTATGAGGGAGATAGGAGAAAATCCCCTGGTGTTGCTTTTGTAAGGAAAATTATCGAGGCTCTGATTGAGATAGACAGGGAGAGAGGGTTCAAGACAGTCTCCAAGTATAGGGACATTCTTGCTGGTTTCAAGGTGGATGTAATAATCGACATGAAGGAATACGAGGAGCCAATTTCCTCTTCAAGGTTTGCGGAGATTATTGAGGGGGAATCCCTTAATTCGTTTGAGAAAGCTGTTAACGGGCACACCATTGTTGATAGCCTGAAAGCGATTATTTCTCTCAATTCGTATGATTTTTACAAGCTTTATGGATTCACGACCGAAAGAGCTTTAATTTTCACGAGGGTCTCTACTGGAAGGTCTCCTATGGTTGCTGTCAGGGTTGCAAACCTGAAACCAGCAGTTGTTGTTTTGCATGGTTTAAAAGCGAGTGATGTTGACGATATCGCGGTTAAAATTGCTGATATTGAGAAGATCCATCTGATTACAACCACTATGCCAATCGAGGATATGGTTAAGGTGTTGAGGAGGAATTTGAAATGAAGGTTGGAATCGTTTCTTATGGGACGTACATTCCGAGATACAGGATCAAGGTTGAGGAAATTGCGAGGATCTGGGGCGAAAATCCGGAAACCATCAAGAGAGGGCTTGGTGTTTACCAGAAATCCGTTCCTGATCTTGATGAAGATACTGCAACGATAGCGGTTGAGGCAGCTCGTGAGGCTGTAGCAAGGGCGGGAATAAATCCAGAGGAGATTGGCGCTGTTTATGTTGGTTCTGAAAGTCATCCTTACATCGTAAAACCCACTGCAACAATTGTTGGTGAGGCTTTGGGTGTTGGAAACGAATTCTTCGCTGCCGATCTTGAATTTGCCTGCAAAGCTGGAACAGCCGGAATACAGTTGTGTATTGGTTTAGTCTCATCCGGAATGATAAATTACGGGCTTGCAATTGGAGCTGACACAAGCCAGGGTGCGCCAGGAGATCCGCTGGAGTATTCAGCCTCTGCTGGAGGAGCAGCATACATAATCGGAAATAAGGGTATCATTGCGCGGATCTTGGATACTTATTCCTTCACATCTGACACACCAGATTTCTGGCGCAGGGAAGGACAGCCATATCCAAGTCATGGTGGTAGATTTACTGGCTTGCCAGCTTATTTCAGGCATGTTACATCCGCAGCAAAAGGGCTTATGGAAAAAACCGGACTAAAACCGTCTGACTTTAGTTATGCTGTCTTTCACCAGCCAAATGGAAAGTTCCCATCCAGGGCAGCCAAGATGCTGGGTTTCAGTAGCGAGCAGATAAAACAGGGTCTGGTTGTGCCGTATATCGGGAACACGTATTCAGGTTCATCCCTTCTTGGCTTAGCTGCTGTGTTGGATGTGGCAAAACCAGGAGATCGCATATTGCTCGTTTCGTTTGGTTCTGGAGCTGGAAGCGATGCTTTTGCCATAGAAGTTACCGATGAAATAGAATCTCTAAACAGGAAGCCGGAAGTTTGGGAGAAGATAAAGGGCGGCGTATTCGTTGATTATGGCATGTATGTAAAATTGAGAAGGAAAATAAAGGTGAGATAATGAGAAGAGTTGCGATTATTGGTGTAGGTCAAAGCAATTTTGGAGAGCTATGGGATCAGAGCTTTAGAGACATCGTTCTTACCGCTGGAATTGAAGCGCTGGAAGATGCGGGGCTGGAAGGCAAGGAAATCGAAGCAATGTTCGTCGGAAACATGAGTGGTGGCAGGTATCTGGCTCAGGAGCACATAGCGGCACTAATTGCCGATTATTCAGGACTTTCGGAGCTTCACATCCCTTCGACAAGAGTCGAAGCTGCTGATGCAAGCGGTGGTCTTGCTTTGAGGCAGGCCTACATGGCTGTGGCTTCCGGCATGCATGACATTGTCATCGCTGCCGGAGCTGAGAAAGTCACGGATGTTGGGGCAGAACTGGCTCTGGACATCCTTTCAAGTGGCGCAGATAGGGAATGGGAGGGATTTGTTGGTGCAACCCTTCCGGCATTGTATGCAATGATTGCACGCCTCCACATGGAGAAATTTGGAACAAAACCTGAAGATCTTGCCATGGTAAGTGTTAAGAACCATAAGAACGGTGCACTCAACCCGAAAGCTCAATCCAGGAGGGAAATAACCCTTGAAATGGCTTTGAACTCTCCTTATGTTGCTGAACCTCTGAGACTTTTTGATTGCGCTCCAATATCTGATGGCGCTGCCGTGGTTGTGCTTGCAAGCGAAGAAGTGGCGAGAAAGCTTACGGATACACCGGTTTTCATATCTGCATGCTGCCAGGCGAGCGATTATCTAGCTTTGCACAGCAGAAAGGATATGCTCACGATGAACGCTGTTGTGCATGCTGCCAGGCAGGCATACAAACAGGCTGGAATTGAACCAAAGGACATCGATGTTGCGGAAGTCCACGATTCATTCACGATTGCTGAAATCCTCGCTTATGAGGATTTAGGGTTTGCAAAGAAGGGTGAGGGAGCAAAACTCATAAGAGAGGGCGTAACGAATCTCGATGGAGATATACCCGTCAACCCGTCGGGCGGTTTGAAAGCCTGCGGACACGCAGTTGGAGCAACTGGCATAAGGCAGGCTGTTGAGATCACTCTACAGTTGCGTGGCGATGCTGGAAAGAGACAGGTTGATGCTGAAAGAGGGCTTGCCTTAAACATTGGGGGCACTGGTGCAACCGCTGTTGTAACGATCTTTTCGAGGTGATAAAATGCTTCCAAGATTTTGGAGGAAAATAAAGTATAGATACGATCTTGTTGGCACATACTGTGAAAACTGTGGCAATTACTACTATCCTCCACGCAACCTGTGTCCCACTTGCAGAAGGAGGAGCGATGTTAAGGAAGTGCAGCTTAGAGGGAAAGGCACGGTTGTGAGCTATACAATTATACACGACGCTCCTGAAGAATTCAAACGACAGAAACCGTATGTAGTAGCTCTGATAAAACTCGATGAAGGGCCAATCGTTACATCCCAGCTAATATGCGACCCCAATGAAGTGAAAATAGGTATGAGGGTGAAAAAAGCCTTCAGGAAATATGGCGAGGATGGCGAGTCCGGAATAATTTACTACGGAACAAAGTTTGTTCCCGATGAGAGCTAAATTTTATGTTTTCCCTCATCTACTTTTCTTTTCAATTCTTTGACTTTTTTATGATTTGGGATGTTAATATTTTGAGCATATGGCTGCGAGGAGATTAATTTGCTTTTATTTTAATTGTTAGTTAAAGATATTGTATAATATATTTACCTAACTTTATATGCTTATTCACAAAATATGGGTATATTCGTGTAAGACGAGAAAAAGTTAATATGGATGACAAAGTCCGGTTGATTGGTATGATGGACAAAGCTGCAAAGGGTGTAAAACTTTCAAGGAGGGAAATTGAGGCCATAAAAGAAAAAAGGTTCAAGAGGGTAGTTAAGTACTCATTCTGGAGGAGCTCGTTTTATAGAAAGAAGTTTAAGGAAGCTAAAGTCGATATAGATGCCATAAAAAGCGTAAACGACATTGTGAAACTTCCGTTCACGGTCAAAGAGGAATTGGGCGATACTCATCCGCTCGACATTTCATGTGCATCGAAGGAAGAGATTGTTAGAATTCAGGTTGGTGGCACGGCTGAACGACCTATTGTAATCCCATACACTCGCCATGACATCGAACAATGGAAAGAAATGGTGCTCAGGGCATTTCATGTTGCAAAAATAACGAGTAAGGACGTAATCCAGATAGCACTAGTATTTGGTCTCTGGAATGGTGGTTTTGGCTTTCATTCTGCGGTAGACGCTATTAACGCTTTTGTAGTTCCAGTTAATGGAAACATCCGCACTCATGTCCGTCTTATGAAAGATTTTGGTACAACAGTGCTTTGCGCAACTGCGGGTTATCCAGTGCGTATAGCTGAGGTTGCAGAGGGGATGGGTATAGATGTAAAAGACCTGCCTTTGGACAAGATTTTGCTTGTGGATCCATGGAGTTATGAACTAAAAAAGCGGATTGAGAAAACGTTTGATGCAACGACCTATGTGGTCCCCTGTCTGGCGGAGATGGGAGGAATAGGGACTGTAGGCTTTGAATGTCCGATGACTAATGGCCTGCACGTATGGGAGGATAATTACATCGTAGAAGTAGTGGATCCGGAAACAGGTGAACCTGTTGCGGATGGGGAAAAGGGAGAGTTGGTTTACACTTCTTTGAATGGAGAGGCTATGCCTCTCGTGAGATACAGAAGTGGAGAGGTTGGTGAAGTTGTTAGTAGGGAGCCATGTGAATGTGGAATCGAGCATATGAGGATAAGGAGGGTAAAGAGGAGAACAGATGACATGATCTCTTGCGGAGATATCAGGTTTTACCCGTCTGAAATAGGAGCAATCCTCTCAAATTACGGTGTGAAACGCTACAGAATAGAGGCTGAAAACGGGAAAATTCGGGTTTTATTAGAGGGTAGCGATGATTTAATTCCAAACATCATGAGAGATATAGAGGAATTTCTCGGCTTTACACCGGATCTGGAGTTATTGCCTAAGGGGTATTGAGAGATTTTGGGGAAGGACAAAGAAGTTTACGAAAGTTGGAGTAATTCGAATCTTTAGTTTAGGTTTAGTTCATCTTTCCTTTTCCTCAAGAAGAGTTTCTTTTAGCCATTTAATTCCAAATTCCATTAATTTTACATCGTCCCTTACAATATCGTCGCTGACATCCAGAATGTTTTTCTCCAGGACGAATTCTCTAAATCGATCGATATCATAGCATACCGTGTAAAACGTCTTCAGTTCATCATCACTAAGCTTTTTTCCAGCCGTGTATATTCCCAAAACAAGCTCCATGAAAACATCATTCATTTCGTTGTATTTCTTTGCTCCCTGATCTTCCAGCCATTCCCCAATTGTCCACTCTTTCTCTTCTTTAAAGCCCTCGCAGAATTCCTCTCTTACTATATAATAGTACTCCATACTTTTTGACCTCATTCTCACGAGGGGATAAAGGCGGCACGCTCCAGGCCTATCCTTGTATATCGTACAACCCTCGTCACTGACAAAAGGACATTTCTTGTCATGCAGCTTTAGCACAACGACTGGAAGACCGGTACTGGGGCCAATTTGCTGCATGGTGAACCTTTCCAGAAATTCACTGGATGATATTCCCAGATTATTTTTTATCCTGATTATGTCGTATGGGGTTAGGAGTAGATTGAGGTCGTTACAACACTTGTTGAAACACTCAATCCCTTTATAGCATGAAAACTTGAATGTGTCATCGTGGGTTAGCTCTCTCGAGTTGTCGATGATCATACTTCTGCTGTTAAACGTGATGGTTATATATTTTTCTTAATTTTGTGTTCTCATACAGTTTAAATTCGATAATGCTTTGAAGAACAACATGTTTGTATGGATGCACTCTCAGCTAACCTTATGTTGGGTTGCAGTACACCAAACTATACTTTGGGCCATGAGTATCTAGTGAGATGGTTTTGGTTTGGTGCGCTTCTTTCAGTACTTTTCAAAAACTGTGCAGAAAAACTCAATAGAAAAGTAGAAATATTGCAAAATCGTTAGGTATAGCACTATGCCTGAAAAAGTTGACACACTTGACATAAAAGTGCTTATAGAACTGCAAGAGGATGCAAGAAAAAGTCTTAGAGAAATGGCAGAGAAACTTGGAGTTGCTGAAGGAACGGTCTACAACAGAATAAACAAACTGAAAAAGCTCGGTGTAATTGAAAAGTTCATCCCGATTGTGAATTACTCCAAACTGGGTTTTGACTTGATTGCGGTGATTGGTATAACTGCTGAGGGTGAACACCTGCTTCAAATAGAAAAACTCATCGCGAAGGAACCCAATGTTACGGCGGTATACGACGTTACGGGGGAGTTTGATATAATAACCGTTGCAAGATTCAGAGATCGTGAATCTCTAAATGCATTCGTCAAGAAAATTGCCGGAATGGATCATGTTAAGAAAACGTACACGATGCTTGTTCTTAACGTTGTTAAGGAGACACACAGCATAGATCTTTCGGAACTACTCGAGGAGTTTGAGAAGTAGCTTGAGGTGTTTTACTCACTCGTCTGTTTTTCGCTTACCGTTTTTTATGGGCTTTTAAAATTTTTACTTTGCGTTCAAGACATGGATCTGCTCAGAAGTCTTAGATTCTCCTTTGAAATTTCTCTGGCCGATCTGTTAAATGCGACCTCCCCTATAGCTTTTATTTGTCTGCATATTATCAACATTATCTGGAAAATTAGGTTAAGATATGGATCGTTGCTCGAGTTTATTATTTCATCAATTTCGTGTTGGAAATCTTCAATCATTTCCATAAGGTCTTCTACCTCATCTATATTGGTCTCATCGCTACTACGTAGATATATATCAAATGATTTTTTGAAAAGTCTATGTAATTTGGTGATACTTTCTAGAATCAGAGCTTTTTTATCACTTTGAATGTGAACCAGAAGTTTTGAAAAATCTTTCAGTAAATCTACGATTTCTTCAACAAATTTGGCAATCATTCTTGAACCAAGAATAAATCTTAACGTATCCCAACTGCTTGGAATCTGCATCTCTCGCATCATTCTATTTTCGAGTCTAACAGCTAGAAAATACAGCCTGTCTGTATCTTTTCCAAGCTTTGATATTTCATCTAGCCCCTCTAAATTGCCTGTTTCAATACAAGCCTCCAATTTATTGAAGATTCTAGAGGTTATTTGGGCCATTCTTTTGAGAACATTTGTTATATCTAAATCGTGTGTTGTTAGACATTGCAACACGATCTGATTATCTGAAAGGTCGATTATCTCCATGCCTATTAGGGAATGGATTATATCGGAAAGCCCATCAGCAAGCGTGTTGGAGATCTCACCCTCAAGAACGACTTCATCGAGTCCCAGCATGTATAAAGCATGTATAAATCTGGTAAGGAACTTTTTATCTGTTCTGTGAAGTTTTATAATTGTTCCCACGACTTCTTTTCCTCTTCGTTTAGGATACATGGTGATACTTTCATTCTGAATTTGGAGAACAATTTCATCACCTTGTTTCAGCTTATTCAATAAAACCCATTCTTTAGGAAGAGTGACCATGTAACTGGAGCGCCCAATGAGTTGAAGTTTACGAATCTCCATGGAGTCCATTAGGTGCTAGCATTTATTAGAATGGTTAAAAAACTTTCGCCTTTTTTTGTGCGTTTAATCATCAATTAAAACCAAAAACAGTCAGAAATTAACAGCATACTGGTCAAATAATCGTCCTAAACTTCTTACTTAGTTAGTAGGGTTGTTTTCTTCCCAACCCCCTATAAAATTAAATGAGCACCAGAACCGACTATATTTTATTAAATTTTTTGAATATAGTATTCTACCAATCGTCCTAACTCAGCACCAATATCAACTTTATAATTTATTAAATTGACATTATAATTCATTGTATGGTACTTATCAGTATAAACCAGTTCTAGTACACTATATAAATACATAGAATTATGGTCAATAGTAAGCGATAAAACAAATATGTGGAAAAATTTTATTTAATGTAATGGCCGAACAGAAAGGCGGTCTAATAATGCGTCTGGAGGTATCACCGTGATTAAAGCTAAATGTGCTCCTTCAGTCTCAGGAGTTGAGGAATCACCTTGGGGTCTTGAGCAGGGAGTGGGACACGGAGAATTTATGGAAATATTTGAGGCTCTGCCAGAGATAGGCGAAATTCTACAGAAGAGCGAGAGCTTAGAGGAAGCGAGAGAGAAGCTCCTGAAGTTCGCGGGGAGTCTGAGGTGGAAGTTCAAGGGCGGCGAGATTGAAGCAGACCCAATAGACAGGTGGCTTGCCATCTATGCCTGTGACATATTCGAGAACATCTTATCTCCGTACAACGAAAAGACCGCTGGCTTCTCAACGCTAGAGTACCTATGGAAAGCTTCCAAAGGCGACGAAAAGATCCTGAGTATTCTCACCAGAGGCTTCCTTGAGGAGTTCAGGCATCTCTTCTTGGCCATGTCTGGAAAGGCCAACTACTCTAAGGGCTGGCTTGGGCCGAAACTGGAAGAAGCTGGTATAATTTCACCCGACTTCAGCAAGGTTCGCGGTAGAGAGGCAGGCAGGATGCGCTCTGACTATCTCGACAAGGTCTACGAGTACATAAAAGCCTGGCTCGATCGCTATCCAACGGGTTTGGACGAGAGGATAATCAAGAAGAGGGAGGAACAGAGAAAGGCCCTTGAAGATTACTGGGGCATAAGCGACGACGAGTGGTTCGACTACAAGTGGCAGTTCAGCCATGTACTTAAGGGAAAGAAGGGCTATGAAACGCTCAAAGAGCTCAACGAGCTTGGCATTGTTAAGGTTCCGGAAGAAGATCTGGAGGAAGCCAAACGAACAGCCCTCTATGAAATCCCCTGGGGAATAACACCCTACTATCTGCACCTCTGGGACTTCAAGGAGCCCTACAAGGAGGACAGACACGTCAGGAGACTGGTGATGCCACCAAAGTGGTACATGGACAACATGATAGCCCACCGCGAGGATAGAGAATATGCCTTCGACTTCATGGGCGAGCATGACACCTCTCCAATAGACCTTGTTACTAGGAGATACGTAATGATTGCAATCCTGAAAGCCTTCGACACCTGCCCGCAGATATGCGTCTACTGCCAGAGGAACTGGAGGGTTCGTGAACCCTTCATGGCTGGATCATTCCCAGGCTGGGACAAGATAGAACAGGCCATTGAGTGGTTCGGCGAAAGGGAATCAATGATTGACGTCATTATCACCGGCGGTGATCCCTTCGCACTCAACAACAAGCTCATAGACAGGATAATGTCCCGCCTGAGTGAGTTCGATCATCTAGCAAACATCCGCTGGGGAACCAGGATTCCGGTAACTGCCCCAATGCGCATAACTGAGGAGCTGGCTGAGATACTCGGATCCTATGTCGAGCCTGGCAAGAGGAATGTTGCTGTTTCGACCCACGTGGAAACTGCTTATGAGGTAACGTCGGAGATGGCAAAAGCCATCTACAACCTCAGGAAGCAGGGCATCTACATCTACAACCAGCTGGTCTACCAGAGGAACGTCAGCAGACGCTTTGAGAACGTTGTTTTAAGAATAGCTCTCAAGAAGGTAGGTATCGACCCGTACTACACCTTCTATCCAAAGGGCAAGATAGAGCAGAGGGACTACCTCGTGCCAATAGCAAGGGTCATCCAGGAAAGAAAGGAGGAAGCGAGCCTTTTGCCAGGCCAATTCAGAACTGACGAGCCGGTATTCAACGTGCCGAGGATGGGTAAGAACCATCTGAGGGCCTGGCAGAATAGAGAGCTGATAGCCATAAAGCCCGACGGAAGCAGGGTCTACCTGTTCCACCCGTGGGAGAAGGGCATCAACGAGACTAAGCTTTACACTTATACCGATGTGCCGATAGAGGAGTACCTCCGCTACTTGGAGAGCATCGGAGAGAAGAGGGAGGACTACGAGACCATCTGGTATTATTACTGAGGTCTTTTCTATTTTTGCTATTTTCTCATAATGGCATTGGGGCAAAAATTACCCCCGATATTCGCTCTCTTCAACCAGTCTATGTAATGTTTTGTTATTGTAGGACTGCTTGTACTCCTGCAAAATCGCCTGATAAAAAAGTAATAAAAATTAAACGGCTTTCTCACCCTTTTCTCCAGTCCTCACTCTAACAACGTCCTCCACCGGTATAACGAATACCTTTCCATCCCCGAACTTACCAGTCTTAGCAGCACTGACTATCGTCTCCACCACTGCATCAACGTCCTCATCCTTTACAACCATCTCAATCTTGACCTTTGGCAGCAGATCAACTTCCATCGTTCTTCCCCTGAACTGCAATGTGATACCCTTCTGCTCTC
>Ga0182240_100114_pt1 | contig 37021 bp, 35 predicted proteins | sample hydfrates4_PW_90_FD_145594 | JGI IMG/M metagenome (GOLD analysis project Ga0182240, IMG submission 145594) | Subsurface microbial communities from deep shales in Texas, USA - hydraulic fracturing test 4_PW_90 | ecosystem: Environmental > Aquatic > Deep subsurface > Shale gas/oil reservoir >...
AATGCAATACCATACTTTCGAACCTGATAGCCCTCTCTCTTGAGCAACGCTCCTATCATGGTGGAATTACTGTCTCTTATTTTACCTGGCTCAACAAAAGGGGTATCCTCGGGTACAACCTCATCCCCCGTGCTTACTACTCCCACAGAAAGATCTAAGATGTTGATTTTGCTTATACCAAGCCCTGACAGGAGACTGGCACTCCTGAAGTCAAAGATGGAGTTTTTCTTTAGCAAAAGTTTTCCTTTTGCCACATCCTCTCCTTTGCATATGATATTTTCCCCACGTTGAACCGACTTCCTTACCTCCAGGGTATTCTGCAACACTGAAGTATGTTCGACCATTACTACAGCATCTGCTCCCTCAGGTATGGCTCCACCAGTGTACACAAGAGCAGCTTCTCCTTCGCTGACTTTTATATTTGGCACCGCCCCCATGGGTATCTCTCCCACCACCGTCAAAAAGGACGGATACCCCTGAGACGATCCCAACGTATCTTCTGCTCTTACAGCATATCCGTCCCTCGTGCTCCTGGAGAAAGGTGGATAATCCTCGTTTGCATATATATCTTCAGCCAACCTTTTGCCTACTGCCGAGAGAAGGTCCAATTTATAGGTATTGACATCCCAAGGGAAACTTAAAATTTCACTAACGAAATTTAGTGCTTCCTCCCTTGGTAGAACTTCTTTAACAAAACCGCTCATTTAAACAAATCCCTCACATCACTTTTCATAGGCTATGAAAGTCGGATATCCTTCAGAAGAAAGCTTTCCTGCAATCTTTTGAGCTTCCTGCTTTGTCTTACCTGCTTTAACTCTTACCCTGTAATATTTCTTGCCTCCTACTTCTGCAGAAACGACAAAGACATCATAACCTGATTTTTGTAATTCTGCTGCAAGCTTGTCGGCAGAATCCCTCACAGTAAATGCACCCACTTGCACGCTCCAAAAAGGTCTTTGTTCATGAATGGAAGTATCTGCAATTTTAGCCTTTTCCTCACTATTAGTGGGAGTGCTCTTAACTATATTTTCCTGCTTATTTGCAGCCTCTTCCGAAACCTTCGGCGCTGTCATGGAACCTGTGTCCTCGGTATCCTTATAATTTGAAACTTTGACAGGAACTGCAGTAATTACTTTCTCTTCTTCGTTTCCTGTATTATCTTGGGTTTCAGGCGCCGGATAATCCTCTCTAGGCTGCTCTACAATGACTGGTGAATCACTAACATCATCTATAATTTCATATTCGTTGCTTGGCTGGAAAAATAACAACCTTACCCCTAGGATTAAGAACCCTAAAGCAAGCAATCCTAAAACTGGAAGTAAAAAATACCCGAACGAAAAAAAGGGTTTCTTTTTCTTAAAGCTTCTCCCTCTCCTGATGTTCATCACAGCTCACCTCTATCCTAAAAAATGTTTTATCTACATCTCTAAAACCCATATTAGAAGCCAAGGGCTTCAAGTTGCGCTACCGTTTTTTCTCTAACTGGAGCGGTATTCGTGACAAAATAGTCCAAGAAATTATCCACATTCGTCCAAGTGATCCTATATTCATCTCTTGCCTCCCTCACGCTCTGGACTCTCATTTCAACCCCCTTGATATTCCCAATGGCTCCTCTAAGTAACGTCACTTTACTTTTATATTCAGCATGGGAGAAAGACATCCCTGACCATGGAGTTTGAGGCTTAGGAACGAACAATCCTACAGAAGCCACCACATTCATGCCTGTTTTTTCCCGAACCTCTGCAATTAAGTCGGCAGTCGCAAGTATGTGTCTGTCTTCCTCTTCCGGCAATCCCAACATAAAATACATTTTAACCTTTTTTAGGCCCTTTCCCTTGGCTTTTTGTAAAACAGAAAGAATCTGCTCGTTTGTGAAATGTTTTCCACAAGAAGATCTAAAGGTTTGGTCGCCCGTTTCCGGCGCTATCGTTATTTGCCTTTGCCCCCCCTCCGCCAGCGTATCCAACAACATATCGTTTATATTATCTATCCTCAGCGAGGCAAAAGAAACTTCTAGGTTGTTCTTTCGTATCTCCTTCAAAACCTCTTCCAACCAGGGGTAATCTCCCGACTCCGGCGCCACGATCCCCAACCTTTTAATGCCGCGCGCATAAGCGTCTCTTACGTCGTTTATCACTCCTTCTGGTTTCCTAAACCTGGGTTTTCCAAAACACGACGGGATAGTGCAATATGGACATCTCCTGAAACAACCTCTCTGGGTTTCTATCAGGAGAGTATCAGGAAATACAGTGTTAGGGGACACCCATAAGGCATGCCCCCTGGCTTTGGATAAGTCCATACAAAAAGATTTTTTACGCGAAATAATTTCTTCTCTCTGCAACATCTCAAGGTGCAAAGGAGGAACAAATAAGGAAGGGTGTTCGGCTATAGACTCCCAAAAAATTCTTCTGTTTCCTTTTTGAGAGTAGCGACGGACAGCATTTACCAAATAAGGGATCACATCTTCTCCATCACCTAAAACCACAAAATCAGCAATATGAGAAAATATCAAGGGGTTTATGACTGACAAACCGCCCCCCACTCCAATTATCGGCTCTAGGTTGTTCTGCCGCTCCCTCCAGAGAGGCGATATGCCCCATCTTTTAAGCATTTGCAATATTTTCTTTACATCAGGCTCATACATGACAGAAAAAGTAATAATCGGGAAATTCCCCGCAAGGCGACCACTTTCTAGAGAACGTTCTTGCTCGTTATCATCAAAAAAGCGTTCTACAGCTACTCCATGCTCTTTTAGGTAAGCACATACATATTGAAAACCCAAATTAGACATACCTACAGCGTAACTGGCAGGATAAGCCATAGCCCACAACGGATCGCCGCCCTCGTTGAGGTCATCCATCCATATTTCGTCTCTTAAAAGCTCTTTTGTTGAAATCTCCTTTTTTCTATGGGGCGTCTTCTTCATAAACTATCTCTTTCCTTTATTGATCATCAACCTCCAAAACAGTTAAAAGTTTTTTAGCCTTTTCTCTTTTTTCTTATGATAGGAGGAATGTCCAATTCGCTCTCGAACAAGCCACCGCTAACTCCTGCAGTTTCCTTTTCATTAGCCAACTTTATCTCCGACTCTATCAAGTCTATACCAAGGGCTCTTTGCCCGGCTCTCAACGTCTTGAGTTTGCCCGGATTGTCAGGGAACCCGGTGGCAATTACGGTTATGACGATCTTGTCCTCATCAATATCCGGATCCATGACGTGTCCCCATATTATAGTGGCATCTGGATCTGCCGCCTCTGTTATTATTCTGGCAGCTTCCTGAATCTCGTGTATACCCACGTTATCGTTGCCTGTTACATTGAAAAGAATTCCGCTGGCTCCGCCAATGGGCACATCCATCAGCGGGCTGTTTATGGCCGCTTGAGCAGCTATAATGGCCCTATCCTCTCCATCACCGTGCCCAATTCCCATAATAGCCGTACCTGCATCCTTCATTACTGCTCTAACGTCCGCAAAATCAACGTTTATGAAGCCAGGACGCAATATCAAATCCGTCACACCCTGCACAGCTTGACGCAAAACCTCATCTGCCAGTTTAAAGGCTTCAGACAAGCTAGTGCGCCTGCCAGTTATCTCTAGTAGTTTGTCATTGGGTATGATGATTAAAGCGTCAACCTCTTCTTTTAAACTTTTTATTCCTTCTTCTGCCTGAGCTATTCTTCTTCGTCCTTCAAATGTAAAAGGTTTTGTTACCACTGCCACTACCAGAGCTCCTGTCTCTTTGGCGATTCTGGCTATTACAGGTGACGCACCAGTACCAGTGCCGCCTCCCATACCAGCCGTTAGAAAAATCATGTCGGCACCACTCAAAGACTCTCTAAGCTCCTCAGCGGACTCCTCCGCTGCTTTGAGCCCTATTCCTGGATCAGCACCTGCGCCTAAACCTTTCGTTAAGTCCCTTCCCAAAACTATCTTTTGGTCTGCTTCGGATAACCCTAGATGAGCAATGTCTGTATTGGCCGCTATAAACTCTACACCTCTGACTCCACTTCGAACTATATGGTTCAGCGCATTGCCTCCTCCGCCTCCTACACCCACAACTTTTATAACTTCCCTTACATGCCTCTCCGAACTCTCAATCTCGAATAATTCCGTCATATGTATATCCCCCCAAGCTTAAAAAAGCTCTTTAATGGTCCTCTTGAAAGTATCGATTACCTTCTTTATCTGTTGCCCTTTCAGCCTCTTTTGTTTTGCTTTTCTGACTTTTTCTGCCACTTGTGAACTAAAAACCGTATCCTCCTCGCCAAAAGTCAAAGATGAACCACTTAGACAATTATCTAAAATGGTATAAGGGCGTGTTTCCTGAGCAACAATATAATTTATCAATCCGGCCAATGAAACGTTTTCCGGCTCTCTCCAATTCTCCATGAAGTTTGAAGAAGGAACCCCCATTTCCACCGGCACACCGCAAATATCCTTCAGAAACACTTTAAGACCTTCCGTTTTGCTTACACCACCGGAGAGCACTATCCTGGACAAAGAAGAAGACGAAAGGGAGTCCATAGGCATCCTGGTTTTCAAGTCCTTCAATATCAAATCTACAAACAATTCTTCTAGCCGTGTTTTTATTATCTCCAGCACATCTCCAACTCTACACACAGCTCTTTCACCATCTAAATCAAATTCTAGTTCGTCATCCAAATTCTCCTCTGGTTCAATCAAGGAAACTATTTTTTTCAATGCTTCAGCTTTTTCAAGGGGTATGCCTAAAACGTACGACAAATCTGATGTTATGTGGTTGCCTCCTATTGGGTAAGCACCCAACCAGAGAACTCTATTACCTTTAAATAAACTAGCAGTAGTTGTACCTGCTCCTATATCCAGGTAAAGCACTATTTCGCCGGGTTTAGATGAAAAACAACCCAAAGGGGAGATTGCGGCTTTATGGAGTAACCCTTTTATCTTAAGTCCTGCTTTCTCTGCACAACTTGATGCCAACGTTATCTCTTCCTTATTTCCCTCAACAACCAATAACTCAGACTTCAACAGAGAACCGTCTTTCCCCACGGGCTTTTCTATTCCCCACTCATCGTCCACTCCATAATTTACAGGGATGACGTGGATTATATTGCTGACATCTCCAAAATCCTCCAAGACTGAACTTACCGCTTCCTTAACATCGGAAAAGACGATTTTTCTCCTTTTTTCCTCAAGAGTTACCTCAGCTTTCTTATCATGTACCTTAATGGATGTACCCCCATAAATAACGTAGGCGCTTTCTATAGGGAAACCAAGATTTCTCTCTGTCTCATCCAAAATGCTTCTTATTGCTTCCACTACAGAAGGTGGATCCGTTACCTTTCCCTTGCTCACCCCTTTGGAAGGGGTTTTTCTTAGATCCAAAACATATATATCCCTATCTCTTTTCTCCGCCACGATCAACTTTATAGCTTTAGTACCTATGTCAACTCCTGCTATAATTTCCTTATGTTTTTCTTTCTTCTTCATAGGAGAAGCTCCTCCTTCTTGAGGAATTACCAAACTCCGGTAGATTTGCGTTCTTTCTTTACAAGAATTTTACCCTCATATGTCGTATCAATAAACACATCATAGCCGCTTATTTCTGGATCCTTCAAAATATTTTTGATGGCTTTAAACAGCAGACCCCAATTCTCTCCTGAAGCTTGTAGTTTAACCTTCACTCTTTGCGAACCTAATCGCATAAGCACCTCTACGTAAATTTCCTCTCCTTCGGGAAATACAGATATGGATTTAGTGTTTTCATAAAACCCACTATCTTCTAATAGCTTTTTCCAATATTCTAGCTTACTTAAAGGGATAGGTGAACTTATTATTTCTTCTGGAGCCATTTCATGCTTCACACTGTCCCTTCCCAAGGCGTCCGACCATATCACTATCATGTTTTCTTCCGGCTTTTGTGCCTGTATCACCCCGTTCATCGGGTGGTACACAGACCACATCAAGCCTCCATCTGCAACAAACCACTCGCTACCTCGCCAAAAAACCATAAATTTGGGTTTAAGAGGTCGCGCCATAAAAGAGAAGCTACCCCAACCTGTACATTCGATAGTAACTGTAACTGGTATGTTTTCCTCTATATCCTTGATCACCTTATCTTTATCCAAATAGAAGAGAGGCCAGTAGCGGATGTTTTCTGAGCCGACTCTAGGCCATAAAATTGAGTCCGGAAGAACCTCAAGGGTCGGAATAGTTATATTCCTGAGTCTCAAAACTTGAAAGTTCTGTTCCAATGCAACTATTGTACCTAATAATAAAGCAAAAAAGGCCGCTTTCTTTAACCATTTATTCGACATACACCCATGGACCACCAAACAATCTTATTTCCAACTCCAGGCTAACTCCAAAACACGCATATACCCTTTCCTTGCAACATTCTATGAGGGAATAAACATCCGAAGCCTTGGCATCTCCTTCTACTTCGATAAAGTTCGCATGCACATTAGAAACACAAGCTCCACCTTTACTTAAGCCCTTACAACCTGCTCGTTCCAACAACATCCCTGCGCTCATATCTGGAGAAGGGTTTTTAAAAACACATCCTGCCGTCCTTTTTTTCATTGGCTGCATTTTCCTGCGTTTCTTATATTCCATGAAAAGATCCATAACCTTTCTAGTCTCAGAAACCTTTAGTTTTAAGCAGGATTGAGAAATAACTCTATCGGGAGAATATATGTTGGAATATCTGTATGAGAACACTAAATCATTCTTTTCCCATTGAATCACTTCTCCGTTTTTCTCTACCGTCTTCACCCACTCTACCAGATCCCCCACTGCTCGGCCATTGGCTCCTGCGTTACCTGCCAATGCACCTCCCACAGTGCCAGGTATTCCTGCAGCAAACTCTAATCCACTCCATCCATTTTTTAAAGCTATTGCAACTAATTCTGGTAAGGCAAAACCACTGTATACAAAAACATAAACATCGGAACCTCGTATTTCCCATGTTATATCTCTAAGTTTGGAAGTTCCGACAACTATTCCTGGTAGGCCATCATCATGAACCAAAACATTAGTGCCGCCACCTAAAACCCAAAGGGGAACATCCTCTTTGGAAGAAAAAGACATGATATCGGCGACAGCCCTTTCCGATCGTGGGCATACATATACTTTTGCAGGGCCACCTAATCGGAAAGAAGTTTTGGATGACAACGACACATTCTCATATATCTCGTAATAGTCATCAGATTGATTTCTTTTAAGCTTCGATAACCACTGCATTGGCGCTCAAATCCCTGCTCTGCAGTATCTTGATTATTTTATCTCCTATCATAAACACATCTCCAGCACCTATGGTTAGAATGACGTCTCCACTTACGACTTCTTCACAAACCCTGTCAACTACTTCGTCTGAGCTGGAGCAAAGATAGAACTTGCCCCCAGCGTTATCAACAACAGCCGAATATATCAGATGAGAACTTACGCCTTCAATGGGGGTTTCATCTGCTGGATATATGGGCATTAAGTAAACTTTATCGGCTATAGAAAGGGATTCTGCAAACTCTCTATACATGGCTGCAGTTCTTGTGTACCTATGTGGCTGAAAGATTGCGGTTATTCTTCTCTGTGGAAATGTTTTTTTGAGCGCCATAAGGGTGGCGTTGATCTCTGAAGGGTGATGTCCATAATCATCAAATATATCCACATCTCCTATCTTCCCCATATGCTGCAACCGCCTTTTAGCGCCACTAAATTTGTTAAGCGCTTCTTTTATAATATCTTGGGGTATGGAATATGTACTACCTACCACATATGCTGCAAGGGCGTCTAGAACGTTATGATCTCCGGACACTCTAAGCTCCACAGTATCAACCGTCTTACCCTTATGTAAAACCTTAAAACTTGTACCACCACCACTTTTATGAACTACATCTATAGCTCCCCAATCCCACGACGTACCCCACCCATAGGTCACTATGTTATCCAAATCGCTACTCTCCATGAGCACTTGAACTCCTTTGTCTTCTCCACACACCACCGCTAAACCTTGTTCTTTTCTATTATGGAGGAATCTTTTAAAAGCATTGATTACTGAATGAAAATGGGGGTAATGATCTACATGATCCCAATCAGCGTTTGTAACTATAGCGACCTCGCTGTTGAACAGCTCAAAGGAACCATCACTTTCGTCTAATTCCGCTATCATGTAAGGTCCCTTTCCTAATTTTGCGTTACCTCCTATATCACACAATTCCCCCCCAATAGCAACTGTTGGATTAGTTTTAGCCAATTCAAATATCAAACCTATCATTGACGCTGTAGTGGTTTTACCATGGGTACCGGCCACACCTATTCCTGAGCGTTCGTTGAAAAGCCAACTCAGCACTTCTGCCCTTTTGTAAATAGGTATACCTTTACTAGAGGCAAATTTAAGCTCAGAATTACCTGCTGGGATCGCACTGCTACAAACCAAAACATCAGGCTCCAGTTCTTCAATATGCTCCTTACTATGGCCTATCCTGAAATCTATGCCTTTTTTGCTTATCTTGTCTATATAATAACTATGGGCGACATCACAGCCGCTGACCTCGCATCCCAGCTGGGATAGCAACAAAGCCAAACCGCTCATGCCCGCTCCACCTATTCCCATTAGATGAAACTTTCTATATTTCTCAAATTTAAGCTTGCTCGCCGTCAATATCCACATCTCCCTTCAACTCTCTTTTTAAGCTCTCCCAAACTAGTTCAGATGACCTATCTGCAAGGTCAGCCATTGTATTCGTTGTTTTTTTCTTTAAACGACGACTATGAAGATCCAAGATCTTGTTTTCTAGGGATTTTATGTTTTCTTCTCCCTCAAGCCATATTCTACCGTAACCTTTCTCTTCAAACAGCTTTGCGTTTGCCAGCTGGTGGCCATCTGCAGCTTCCAGCCAGGGAACAACTATCGCTGGTATATTCCAATAACTCAATTCCGCTAGCGTTGATGCTCCTGCTCTAGAAATAACTATATCAGCCAAAGAATATAGATTGCCAACCTCCCATGTTTTAGGCAACAGATAAACATTCTCCTTTAGCTTATTGGGGTGAGCCACATCTCCCAAAACCAAGAAAAACCATTTTTTGAAACTTTCTCTACTTGCTAATTTCAATGCTAAGGTCCTCATTTTCTCACTAAAAAGAGACCCACCAAGACTTAAAACTATGGGTCCTGAGGGTGGATGATCTTTCATGTTAAGTTTATGCCAAGCTTCCCATCTGGGCAAACATTGAAATCTCCTCAAAGGTATGCCAACATATCTGTACTCTTTAACGCCCTCCAATTTTTCCCAGCCTGATAAAACTTCAAAACCAGCTTTATACGCCAGCTTGGTCACTTTCCCAGCAATGACGTTTTGTTCGTGCACAAAAGCTGGGATCTTGGCCCTAAAAGAGACATGCAACAACGGCAGAGAAACATATCCCCCGAAGGTTATGACCACATCTGGTTTCCATTTCTTGAAGTAGTTCCTGACAATACCAAAGGAGATTATCATTCGCCACAACCTGCTTGTCCGTTGGAATAGGTTTCCCCACATAGGTGACCCTTCAATAGGTAATACTTCAGGTTCTATTGAGTGAGCGCTGTATATTTCTTTTTCAATGTTCCTGGCGCCACAAAAGAATTTAAACTCCACTTCAGGGTGGTTACCTCTAAGCCAATTTGCAAAGGCCAAAGCGGGTATTATATGTCCTCCTGTGCCACCAGCCCCAATAGCCAACTTAAGCTTTTTGTTCTGAAAGCCCATCTCTTATGCTCCCCAACAAAAATCCTACCCTCGCCCACATCATTACAAGGGCGCTACCACCATAACTTATAAAAGGTAAAGGCACCCCTGTCATAGGAAAAAGCTTGAGCACTCCCCCCAAATTGACGAGCAATGGCAAGGCTACAGATATAGCAAAGCCCCATAGCAATGTTCCAGTAATCGTGCCTTTAAAATCTACGTAAAACCTTAGAATTACTGCAAACCAGCAAATAAACAGGACCAAGACCAATGATGTACCCACAAATCCTAGTTCTTCACCGATAGCAGCAAAAATGAAATCTGTATGGGCAGCTGGAAGATACCTCAATTTTTGAAGTCCCTGTCCTAGCCCAACTCCCCAAAGGCCTCCATTGGCAAAGGCAATGAACCCCTGAATAATCTGAAATCCCTTACCTCTTGGATCCTCCCAGGGATCCAAGAAAGCGAGCACTCGCGCCATCCTGTAAGGGCTAAACAGAAGAGGGATAAACATGATGGCGCCCAAAGCCCCTCCACATGTAAGAGGGTAAGCCCAACCATGAGCCTCTACATAAATACCCATCATTAAAACAAATAAGAGAATAGCACCTCCATAGTCAGGTTGCAAAACGAAAGGGAAAAAAGCCAAAGCATACATTAATATCGTTCGGAAAAAAGCCCTTCTTTTGGATATATCTTTTTCATGCAATTTCTTACTCAAGTGTATAACTGAAAAAACAAATAGGACCTCCGATGGCTGGATTGAAAACACTCCAAGATTTATCCACCTTGAGGCCCCATAAACTTTAGGCATCCCCGGGAGTAGCGTCAGATACATCAACCCGAGAGATAGAAACCAAAAGACGCCAGAATATCTTCTCCAGATTCTGAAAGGTATTGCATAGCAAACAATCATTCCTAAAACAGCAATTATGGACCATTGGATCTGTTTTATGGCAAGAACAAAGGGGGCATCCCACCTCGCTATTGAAATGTTAGTGCCCACAGAGGTTATCATTATTACCCCAAAAGTATTAAGTACAAGAGGGATCCCCCATAGCAACATTACTAAGGGGTTTCTATCCTCTTTGATTAGGCTATTTGCTTGCAATCCCGCAAGTGCATCACTTGCATCACTGTGATGATCCTGTGATGACTCCCTCATGCTATCCCTTCCATCAATCGGTTAACTCATTCACGACTTTTCGGAAATGTTCACCTCTTGCCTTGTAGTTTTCATACATGTCCCAACTCGTACACGCAGGCGAAAGCAGGACAGTATATCCCGGAGAAGCCAAGCTTACTGCCTTTTCAACGGCTTCCTCCATAGAGTTTGCAAAATAGAAGTTTGTGTATCCTCTTTGGCTCAGCGATTCAGCTATCTTATCTTTTTCTTCTCCTATTAGAATTGCTGCCTCCGTGTGCCGCTTTACAGCTTCCGCAAGAGGCCCATAATCTTCCCCTTTGCCTTTACCGCCCAAAATGATTATTTTTTTGCCTTCTATAGAGTTTAGCGCGGCAACAGTTGAAGATACGTTGGTCCCTTTAGAATCATTTACAAATCTTATTCCGTTTTTATTGGTTATCTCCTCACATCTATGAGGTAAAGCCTTAAAACTATCTATACCCTCTTCTATGACTTGGGGATCTAGCCCCGAATAGTAAGCTACTACAGCAGACATCGCTGCGTTCTCTAGGTTGTGAGTCCCTATCAAATGCACATTACTCACATCAAAGAGTCTGATCTTGCTATCATCACGTAATACACATTGTCCATCCTCAAAATATATCCCCTCAGGCCAATCAACAACTTTATTCTTATTATCAACAAAGGGAATTATCTTGAGAGGTCTGTTTAATTGTTTTTTTATCTCTTCCACATCTCGCGCTTGGCATATACCTATGCCATTGTCACTGGTCAAATTAAATATTTTAGTTTTGGAGGCGAAATATTCTTCGTAAGAACCATGCCAATCAAGATGGTCTGGTGCGATGTTTGTTATCACCGAAATATCGAAGCTAGCATATTGACTCCAATAAAGTTGAAAACTACTCACTTCTACTACTAACCACTCGTGGTCAGAAAACGCATAATCGGCCAAAGCATTACCTATGTTACCTACGGCTTCAACCTTAAACCCACCATTCGTTAATAGGTGGGCTATAAGGGAAGTAGTGGTTGTCTTACCATTTGTCCCTGTTACGCCTATCACCTTACTTTTTAGATGTGGAAAAACAAAGTCAAGTTCTCCAACAACCGGTATCCCTCTCTTTAGAGCACCCTCAATTATGGGTGCTCTGGGGGATATTCCTGAACTCAAAACCAAGGCATCAGCTTCCAAGGCTTTCTCTGTGTGCCCTCTCTCCTCATACTCTATTCCGTATCTCTTTATAATTTCCTTGGTCTTCGGATTTATCTCTGCCTTATCAGTAACAAAAACAGAAAAGCCTAAACGCACTGCTAAAGAAGCTAAAGCTCTCCCACTAACTCCTGCTCCAATGATTGTTAATTTACAGCCTTCATGCAATCCGTTCAGTTTCTTGTTTTCCAATATTCTCTCTCCCTACATACCAAATATGTTTATTCAATCAAACCTAGCATATTAAAAGTTACTATGAAGGTAACCATGCCTACGACATGAATTAGCCAAAACCGGACTACCACCTGGGTTTCCTTCCAGCCCACAAGTTCAAAGTGATGATGCAGAGGGCTCATTTTAAATATTTTCTTCCCTCTAAAATGAATAGATAGTAGTTGTAAGATTACCGATAGTATCTCCACTCCCATTAAAAAAGAAAATGGTATGACCATCAGGGCATTGCCTGTACATATGCTCATGGATGCCAGAAGGCCTCCCAAGAAATGAGATCCCGTATCTCCCATAAAGACTTTAGCTGGATGGGCATTATGCCACAAAAATGAAACTGCAATAGCAAGGCCAACAATACATATCATAAGTTGTGACTTTGAAAAATGTAGCAGGACTAACATCGCCAAAAAAGATATAGCACAGCTACCTGCAGCAAGGCCATCCAAGCCGTCTGTTATGTTAACAGCATTCATTGAGCCTACAATCAAGAACAAAAATAAGAAAGCCACCACAGGCCCCCAAAATTTCACTTCATGTAAAAGCATGTTGTTTCCACTGGATACCAAGAAATATACCCAAGGGGCTGTAAGTAAAACCTGAAGGGCAAGCTTACCTAGACTAGAAAAACCCTCACTGGAGTTTTTTCGATGCTTGAGGAAATCGTCTAAAAAACCAATGCATCCTGCAGTAAAGGGTATTCCAACAATGGGCAAAAACTTCTTTAACGCCGGACCCTCTATAATGTAGATGAGAACAGAAAAGAGCAGGAAGGTAATAATAAAAACTACTCCTCCCATGGAGGGAGTCCCTGCCTTGAGACTAATATGGTGACTAGGACCATATTCTTTCATAGCTTGAGACATGCTTTTTCGTTTGCAATAAGATATCCACAAAGACTGCAACAAGGTATTTAGCAAAAATGCGCCTATTCCCACAAACATTACGCTGGAACTTATCATCATAAACCCCTCAAGTCGTGAATTATTTCTTCCAACTTGTTGCTTCTTGACCCCTTCAATAGAACTACATCTTCTGGGTTCAGTTTTTCTCTCAATAACAATGCTGCCTCTTGGTTACTTTCACATTTGACAAAGTTAGGGCCTAGATCTCTAGAGGGCCACTCATCACCAACTAGAACAACTAAATCCGCAAAATTAGCTTCTTCTAAAATGACTTGGTGCCAATAAGCGCTATATTCACCTAACTCCTTCATGCTGCCGAGCACTAATATTTTTTTCCCTTTAACCTCGAGCATTTTCAAGTTGTCCATTGCAGCTTTCAATGACAATGGATTTGCGTTATATGTTTCATCAATATAGACGGCTCCCCTTAAAGTCTTTCCTATCTTGCCTCTTCCATCAAGAGGCGAAACCCGCTTTAAAGCTTCAGCAATATCCTCCGCCTTTAGGGACAGGCGTCTCGATACTGATGCAGCAAAACCTATCGAGTAGGCGTTTTGTAGGCCAAATAGCGATGAATCAAAAACGTGTTTTACATCTTTTTCTGAAACTATTACTTTAAGGTTTGCACCTTCTTCGTTAAGTGAAAAACTTTCTACAGCCAATCTTATTTTACCTGCTTTAAACCCAACGCCTATCTTCTCAGAAGTCGAGGGATAGTTATTTACTGCATCTTCCAAGAGAGAAATGTCGGCATTGTAATAAAACGTATGAAGTTTGCTGGATGTTAAAAGTTCGGTTTTAGCCCTTATCACTCCACCTATGTCTCCTAACCCCTCCAGATGACCAGGCCCCACTGAAGTAATCACTCCTATGGATGGAGGGAATAATTCAACCATTTCCATTATTTCGCCAGGATGGTTGGTGCCCATCTCAAGGATTAGGATCTCTGTATCAATGGGCATAGAAGCAATAGTCAAAGCGCACCCTATCCAGGTGTTATAGCTTTTTATGGCGGAATGAACTTTAAACGCTGAACCTAGAGCGGCCGCTAGGCACTCCCGAGTGGTGGTCTTCCCAGCGGTGCCAGTAATCGAAATGACCTCTTTTAGGTTGCTTTTTTCACTAAAAATGAACTGCGCGAGCTTTTTAAGAGCAAGGCTTGTATCTTTAACTGCTAGCAACGAAACTTGCTTCTGTATTGCCGTTGGCAAAATTTCATCTAGTTTCGCTTCTTCTACGATCAAATAACTTGCGTTTTTATCAATGGCGTCTTTCACATACTTGTGCCCGTCCACTTTGGAACCTTTAAGGGCAATAAAGCCCTGCCCTTCCTTCATTGTCCTGGTATCAACGCTCAAAGGGGTACCTAAAAAGGTCTTTTCCCCTTTTATAAATTTGGCATTTAATACTTCCGCCACCTCTTCCAAAGATACGAATCTGGCTAATTCCATTTTTTCCTACCTCTCAAAACACTCCACTCCTCTACAGCTTCCCCATCGTTGTAAGGAATGACTTTATCGGCGTATATAATGTTCCTTTCGGGCCCTTTACCAGCTATTAAGACAATGTCGTCGTTTTCAGCATTGTCTAGGGCGTAGAAAACCGCCTCTTTCCTATCAAGAATTATGTCTACCTGAGCCCCGGCTATTTTATCAGCTCCTTCTTTAATTTGCATAGCTATTTGCCGGGGATCTTCATTCCTGGGATTATCCACGGTTATAACTATTCTATCGGACAGCCTGGAAGCCACCTTACCCATCTCTGGACGATTATCTTGATACCTATTTCCACCCAAACCGAACACAACCCAAAGGTTACCCTTGCAAACCTTTCTGAGGGTACTCAAAGCCTTCTCTAAGGCATCAGGAGTGTGAGCATAATCTATTACCGCAGTAGGACCATTTTCAAATATGTACTTTTCAAGCCTTCCAGGAACGCTTCTCATTTCTTTAAGAGCATCTCTAACTAATTTCGGTTCTACTCCCAAAAACGCTGCAGTCCCAACTGCCCCAAGGGCGTTTGCAGCGTTGTACTCACCAATCGTAGGAAGATTTAAAAACAGGCCATTGTATCCTTCTATTGATGACTTAACCTCAATGGAAGTACCCCATAGGTCCATTCCCTTTATAACGCCCTTGAGATGTTCTTTTGCAACCAATCTTGGCTCTCTTAACGTAAAAGCAATGGTTTTATCTTTATGTTTGTCGATCAAAATTTTCCCATACTCATCGTCCTCATTTATTACAAAACGACCTTTCCCATTTTTCATAAAGTTTTCAAATAATGTGGACTTAGTCTTGAAATAAGACTCCATATCTCCATGGTAATCCAGGTGCTCTGGTGTCAAATTAGTGAATACAGCCACATCGTACCTACATCCACTGAGCCTGCCCTGAGCAATGCCATGAGATGATGCTTCCATAACACAGGCTTTACACCCGTTATTGATCATGTTTCTGAGCAGTCGCTGAACATCTGAGGCTTCAGGCGTAGTACGCGAAGCTTCGGACACATTACGACCATCATCATAGATAACTGTGCCGATTAAACCTGTTTTGATCCCTGAGGCTTCCAAAATGGTTCTAGTCATATATGTCGTAGTTGTTTTACCGTTCGTACCTGTCACGGCGATCATTATCAATTTTTCCGATGGAAAATCATGAACTGCACTGGCTACTTCACCTAGTACACTACGCACATCACTCACTACAATACAAGGAACATCCACTTTTACCGTTTTTTCAGCCAAGATGGCTGACGCCCCCTTATGGCAAGCACTTTCAACGTACTCATGCCCATCGAATCTACTACCCCTTATACACGCAAATATGGCCCCCTTTGTCACTTCTTTTGAATTGTGACGACAGTCATTAATTTCCAGATTTAACCAACTTTCTCTGTAACCATCTGGAATGTAAATTTCTTTTAAATGTCCTTTCGCCTCAAGAAAAGCTATCAGGTCTTTTAATTTGATCATTACCCTTCTTCCTCCTATCCCACTTCAAAGTTGACTTCAACATTATCTCGTGGGTAACTTAAGAACATCTTCCATGACGTCCCTGAAAACTGGAGCCGCCACCTCACTGCCAAAGTGAGCTTTGCCCTTAGGGTGTCCAATAACTATCAAAAGTAAATTATTAGGATCCTCAACTGGCCAAAAACCCACAAAAGAGGACACAAAAACACCCTTCTGGTATATACCTCCTTTAGCTACTTGAGCGGTCCCTGTTTTTCCCGCTATCCTTACGTCTTTCCTGCCCACAACTTGCCCTGTTCCTTGCTTCACAACATCTTCCATTGCGGACTTAAGCCAATTGGACGTCTCTTTCGACATAACTTGGCCGAGGTTTTCAGGTCTTCCTTGGTATACTACTTCGCCTTGAGCTGTTACTGCTTCCTTTACTAAAAAGGGCTTCACCAAATACCCTCCATTGGCAACCGCCGATATTGCTCGAGCCAACTGCAAAGGTGTAACGCCTATACCTTGCCCAATGGCTATATTTGCAGGAACAGAACCTTGCCATAATTCTGGAGTGTTTAGCAATCCCCTTTCTTCCCCAGGAAGCTCTACACCAGTCTTCATTCCGAATCCAAATCTACTCAGGTGACCATATGTTCGCTTGGGATCCAATCTCATGCCTATGGTGGCCATACCTACATTGCAGGAATTAATTATGACACCCTTCAAGTCCAAACTGCCATGGGGCTTGACATCATGTATAGTCGTATCAGCTACTCGTATTTTGCCAGTACAATAAAAATGATCTTTTTGCGGTGTTGCTTTCCCTTCTGTTAGAGCTATGCTCATCATTACAGGTTTCAACGTCGACCCCGGCTCGTAAACTCTAGATATGACATTGTTGCGCAGAGATTCAGCATTAATGAGAGTTTCCCGCTTATTAGGATCAAATTCAGGCAAACTCGAAGAAGCCAATATTTCTCCTGTCTTTGGATTCATCAAAACTGCTGCAGCCCAGTCGGCACGATGAATCTTGAATGCTTTTTTCAAGTATTTCTCCACTATGTGTTGAATTCTAGAGTCTATTGTAAGGTGAACTTCACCCTTATATTCCTTTCCCCAGCTTTTATCACCATATGTAGGGAAACTTATTACTTTGCCTGAAGCATCCTTAGTTACTGTCAAAACTTTGGGAGGCGCATATAACAAAAAATCCCAAAGGTACTCTAATCCAGCTAGCCCCCTATCGTCTATGTCACAAAAGCCCAGCACCTGGGCCATAAACTCGCCATGGGGATAAAACCTTTTATACTCCTTTACCCAAAATAATCCTTGAATATCCTTTTCTATTATTTCACTTGCTTTTTCAAAGTTTAGCTTTCTTGCAACAGGGAAATACCTACCTTTAAGCTCACCCTTAAGCCGCCTATAACGTTCCTCTGAAAGAATAGGCTTTATCAACTCTGCGTTCTTGGGATTCCAAAAAAGAGGATCCACGAATAACGTTATAGCTGGGACAGAAATAGCTAAGGGCACTCCATTTCTGTCAGCAATGATGCCGCGAGGAGAACTTAAGTTCAATTTTGACCAATATTGAGATTCTGATTGATGTTTTGTCCTAGGATCGGGGTTGAAATGAAGCTGATAAAGCCTGAAAAATACCACTAGAAACGCCAAAAAAAACAAAAACCAGTGCACACCTATATTACGTTTCATAAGATTTCGAAGACCTTCCGTTTATGAAAAGTAAAATTACATGTTATATGTTATCTAGCAAACGCTTTTTTCGTCACAAAATTCAGCAGCTTGGCCAACAGTGATCCAGTCTTATCGACTTGGCTAGGACTTTCACTGGCACCTGAATCTTTTGCCAACAGCACTGTGACATTATTGTTTTTTATGCGAACTATGTCAACCTGGCTGTCTGTCTTCATTCCCAAAGAAGCTTTCGCATAATCGAAAACCCTGCCAGGACTTACTAGCGATGCCAACGTTTTTTCAAGTTTTAGGTTTATTTCCTTCTGCGCGGCAATTTTTTGCTCTAATCTACTCAACTGATATTCGAGGTTAAGGGCATAAAGTCGCAGGCTAACTAATCCCCCTATTGACAAGAATATAAGTACAAACGCGGCTATTACGATATGCGAAGTTTTAACATTATTAAATCCTTTCCATAGCCTATGGCGCAAAACTGCCGCTGACCTGTTAGCCATTTAAATCACCCCTTAAGCTCTCTTTCCCCAAAAATGAAACTTCTTAGCTTTGCGCTTCTGGCCTTTTTGTTTCTTGTGATCTCCTCCTCGGTCGGTTTTACCACTTTCTTGGAAAGCATCCTTCCCAACCCCAAGGATTCCCATTCTTTAAATTGTTTTTTAACTATTTTATCCTCTAGTGAATGATAACTTACTACGACTACTACTGTTCCTTCTTTGGCAACCTCTCTACAACCTGATAAAGCCTCCTCAAGGGCTTTCAATTCATTATTTACTTCTATTCTCAAAGCCTGAAATACTCTTCTTGCAGGATTTTTCCCCATTTTCCTTTGCACTGGTGCCGGTAAAGTCATCCGAATAACACTGACCAGTTCACCTGTTGTTCGAATCAAACCATGTTCTTGTCGATATTTGCATATTCCCCAGGCTATCCTGGAGGCATGCCTCTCTTCACCGTACTTTCGAAATATCTCCGATAGTGCTTCTTTGGAGTATGTATTTATGACTTCCTCTGCCGTTAGGTCACTTGTAGTGTCCATACGCATATCTAAAGGACCATCCAAATCAAAGGAGAAACCCCTTTCCTCTTTCGATATTTGGAGATTGGAAACACCTAGATCAAAAACTATTGCATCCGGTTCAGTAAAACCTATTTTTTTTAATATCTCAGCCAAATCTTTAAAATCACCGTTATAAAACTTCACCCTGTCAAGAAACTCCGCCAGTTTATCCTTTGCTATCTCTATAGCTTCCGAATCCCTATCTATACCAAGGACCGAAACATGAGGCCACTGCTTTAGGAAAGCCTTCGTATACCCCCCCAAACCTAAAGTGGCATCAACAATCCGCCTTAGAGAAGGAGCATTAGTTACAGCTTTTAATACTTCATCCAGCATAACGGGGATATGTTCGATCATAGGCCTTCCACCTCCTCGGCTATATTGGGTAACTCGTTACGGATTTTCTCCATGTATTCATTCCAAATGCAGGTATCCCAAAGTTCAATGTGGTCACCAACACCTATGATCGTCACGTTCTGCTTCAAGCAGGCATGGCTTCTCAAATGTGGGGGGACTAAAATCCTGCCTGATGCGTCGAATTGAACTTCGTATGCTGACGCCATCAGAAGCCTACTGAAATCTCTAGCTTTACCCTTGGAAAAGGGCAACTTTCCCAAACGTTCCAATACCTTCTTCCATTCATCAGCAGCATATATAGAAACGCAACGATCAATGCCGATCGTTGCGAACGCACCATCGCCTATTTCCTCCCTTAATTTAGAGGGAAGGACCACTCTACCTTTCGAATCCATTCGATGCTCATAGGTCCCCACCAGCATGGGAATTCCTCCCATTTTATGCCACTTAATACCACTTTCTACCACTTTACCACTATTTGGACACAAAAAAAAGGACTATTAACCCCTTTTACTTTTCTTTTTAGGGCTAATAGTCCTAATGTTTATCTTGATAAACTTCTCTAGTGGTGAACACGTTAAAAAGGAGCATCCAATAAGCCGGATTCTGTAAATAGCGATCATTTATCTGGGACATGACTTGCGCCATGCCTCGTGCGACCGTACCCGAGGGTCAGCGGGCCACCTCATCCCCTCCTATTCGGTCTTGCTCCGGGCGGGGTTTGCCTAGCCTGCAGGTCGCCCTGCAGCTGGTGAGCTCTTACCTCACCTTTTCACCCTTACCCAAGGCTTACAACTAAGGCAAACAGCCGCAGCCCTTTGCCCAGTCGAAGCCCTGGGCGGTATGTTTCTGTGGCACTTTCCTTGGGTTCGCACCCACTGGAATTTCTCCAGCGCCCTGCCCTGTGGAGTCCGGACTTTCCTCCCTCCCTCTAGAGGACAGCGATCGCTTTGGATACTCCTTAAGTCGTATTCTATCACAATTTTGGGGGATAACCCCAACTGTACAATCTCAGCAACCTAGTGAGACCGCACAATTTCCTTTACTCTCATCAACCTACTTAGTGTAGCTCTTTCTTGCTCATCTAGTTTCATCTTTATATAATGAATAGTTTCTGCAAAGGATGGGATTAATACATGCTCCAAAGCATTGACCCTTCTACGGGTCCTTTCAATCTCCGCAGCCATCAAGTTAAGGCTTTTCTCTTTTGCCGCCAGAGATATGAGCTTAGGGATAACCTTAGAAAACCGCTCAAGAGCCACATCAAGTGAGCCTGGAGACGTCGCTAAGCCGTAATTCAATATGTTTCCGCTTTGCTCAACTTCGTATTCGGGCACTACGACACTCATGACGTTTTTATACCTGACGGAGAGATTCACCTTGGTCCCAGTTATCATTAGAGCTTGTTCCAACATGGCCGGCAACGTCTGAGCTCTGGCAAGAAGGAAACTTCTGTAACACTCTGCCAGCTCCGCTTCTGTCTCTTCTCGTAGCGTTTTTATTTCTCTGGCCAAATCAAGAAAAGCCTTTATCAGAGCATCCTGCTTGTCCTTCAGCAGCTTATGCCCTCTTTTGGCAACTGTTAGCCGTTTTTTAAGCCTGGAAAGCTCCATTCTATTAGGATTGACGTTCAGCTTTCTTGCCATAAGGTCACCTTCCAATCATGATGCTTACTAGCATCTCAGTTAGCCTTCGTGCCTTCTGCGGCACTGCCCTCCTTCTTGAGCCTGGGTTTGAGATATTTTTCTATATATTCATCTCGTACCCTCTTAAGTTCCGTAACGGGAATCAAGGTTAAAAGATCCCAGCCTTTCTCCAAAGTTTCCTCTATAGTTCGGTTCTCATATTCTCCTTGTCGAACATAAGTGTTCTCAAACTCGTCGGCAAACTTGGCAAAAGCTTTGTCCTCCTCTGTCAACGCCCCTTCACCAAGTATGGTTGCAAGCTCCTTTGCCTCCTTACCTCTTGCATATGCGGCGAATAGCTGGTTCATCAAATCGGCATGATCCTCTCGGGTTTTCCCCTTGCCTATTCCTTTATCCTTCAATCGAGAAAGAGAGGGCAAGACGTCCACAGGTGGGTATATACCTTTTCTGTGTAGAGTCCTGCTCAATATAATTTGCCCTTCAGTTATGTAGCCTGTAAGGTCAGGTATAGGGTGCGTCTTATCGTCTTCTGGCATGGTCAGTATAGGGAATTGGGTTATGGACCCTTTCTTACCCCTCAACCTGCCTGCTCGCTCATACATTGTGGCAAGGTCAGTGTAAAGATACCCTGGATACCCTCGTCTACCAGGAACTTCCTTTCTAGCTGCTGAAATCTCCCTAAGAGCCTCACAGTAGTTGGTTAAATCTGTCAAAATTACCAAAACCTGATAGTCATGCTCGAATGCCAAATATTCCGCACAGGTCAACGCCAATCGAGGAGTAGTGATTCGTTCTATGGCGGGGTCATCTGCCAAGTTGACGAACATTACCGTCCTTTCGATTGAGCCAGTCTTACGGAAATCCTCCATGAAGAAAGATGCTTCCTCAAAGGTAATGCCCATCGCTGCGAACACAACAGCAAAATCCTCTTGCTCACCCAGCACAGTAGCCTGTCTTGCAACCTGAGCTGCTATTCTGTTATGAGGCATACCGCTACCAGAGAAAATGGGTAGCTTCTGTCCTCTCACCATGGGATTCATTCCATCGATCGTAGAAATTCCGGTCTGGATAAACTCAGAAGGATAATCCCTTGAATATGGGTTCATAGGATATCCGTTTACGTCCAATCTTTTTTCAGGGATTATGGGTGCTCCGCCATCTATGGGCTCTCCCCTACCGTTGAAAATTCTTCCCAACATGTCTTTGCTTACGGGCAGGGTTAAGACTTTGCCCGTAAAGCGCACCTTGGTCGATTGGACATCTATACCTGTTGTTCCCTCAAAAATTTGGACAAGCGCCCTATCTTTAGCTATCTCCAAGACTCTACCGCGCCTTATCTCTCCATTACCGAGCTCTATCTCAACTAGCTCATCATAGCGAACATCCTCCACTTTTTCCACTACGATAAGGGGTCCAGACAAATCAGAAATAGCCTTATATTCCCTCGGCAACAACATCACTAAAGCCCCCCTCTGGTAAAAGCCCTTCTATTTGTCCTTTTATTTCTGGCTCAAGTTTATCGATCTCTTCCAGCTTGTCCTCGCTTACGTAGCGCATCCTAGCTATCTTTTCCCTCACGTCCAATTTCAAGATATCGTTCAAAAGTGCCCCTTTCTTCAATGCATCCATGCTCAGCTCATGGAAGTACAATATGTTCCTGAGCATTTTGAACTGCTTATCCATTGACGCGTAAGTATCCACCTCATGGAAAGCATTTTGGTGCAAGAAGTCCTCTCTTATGGACTTTGCAGTTTCCAAAATCATCCTCTCTTCCTTCGATAGCGCGTCAATACCGACCAGCCTCACTATTTCCTTCAGCCTATCTTCCTCTTCTAACAAGCTCATGGCCTGGGTTCTCATCTTGCTCCATTCACCATCGTAACGATCGTCCCAGTATTCACCCAGAGAATCAGCATAAAGAGAATAGCTCAGTAGCCAGTTTATGGCTGGGAAGTGCCTTTGATATGCAAGGTTGGCATCCAAGCCCCAAAAAACCTTTGTTACCCTAAGGGTGTTCTGGCTAACTGGTTCGGACAAATCTCCTCCCGGCGGGGAAACCGCTCCTATGGCGCTTATGGAGCCTTCTCTACCATCTTTACCCAGGCATATTGCCCGTCCTGCCCTCTCGTAGAAAGAGGCTAGCCTGGTACCAAGATAAGCTGGATAGCCTTCCTCTCCAGGCATTTCTTCCAAGCGACCGCTTATTTCTCTGAGAGCTTCTGCCCATCGACTGGTCGAATCAGCCATCAACGCTACGGAGTAGCCCATGTCCCTATAATACTCGGCAATAGTAATACCCGTATATATACTGGCCTCTCTAGCAGCAACAGGCATGTTGGAGGTATTCGCTATCAGCACCGTCCTCTTCATCAGGGGTTCTCCTGATCTCGGGTCTTCTAGTTCCGGGAACTCTAAGAGAACGTCTGTCATCTCATTGCCTCGCTCACCACAACCGACATAAACAACTATCTCAGCATCCGCCCATTTGGCAAGCTGGTGTTGGATAACTGTCTTCCCAGAACCAAATGGCCCAGGAACACAAGCTGCTCCACCTCTAGCCATAGGGAAAAAGGTATCCACCACTCTTTGTCCCGTTACCAGAGGCACATTAGGAGGCAATCTTCTAGCCACAGGTCTAGGCAGCCTTACGGGCCAACGTTGTAGCATGGTTACCTCTTTGTCACCATTTTCCGTGCTGATTACAGCAACGGCCTCTTCTACTGTAAACTCTCCTTCCTTTATATCCTTAACTTTTCCTTTCATACCAGGAGGAACCATAATTTTATGTTCCACCAAAACCGTCTCTTTTACCGTTCCCAATACATCACCAGCTGAAACTTCTGTTCCCACTTCGACGGTTGGCCGAAAATGCCATTTCTTATCCCTGGGCAAAGACGGAACATCAATTCCTCTTGTTATAAACGGGCTCTTTGCCGCTTCCTCTATCAGCGCCAAAGGTCTTTGAATACCATCATAAAACTGTTCTATCAAACCTGGTCCTAGCTCAACGCTCAAGGGGGCTCCCGTACTGATCACTGGTTCTTTGGGCTTTAGGCCCGAGGTTTCCTCGTAAACCTGAATGGATGCTAGGTCACCCTTCAACTCGATTATTTCTCCTACGAGCCCCAACTCTCCAACCCTTACAACATCATACATGGAAGCCCCGGTCATCCCTTCTGCAACGACCAAAGGCCCAGAAATCTTCGCTATGGCTCCTTTAATAATCTTCTCCATGGCCACCACCTATCAAATCCTTTTAGTTTGTTTTTGTTGTTTATTTATCTTACGGCAAATATATCCATACCGACTGCTTTTTCTACACTCTTCCTTATCGCCTCTACTCCAACCCCTGTAGAACCCTTAACTCCAGGGATAGGTATTATACTCACGGCGTAGTTCTCATTTATCTCCGCAACCAGGTCTTTCCCTTCCTGGAATATAGTATCCAAAAGGAAAACCACAGCATAGCCTTCCCTGGCAAACTTTAACAACAGGTTACGGAGCTTATCCTGTTCTCCTTCGCTAAGAAAGAAAGGCTCAGCCCCAACAGCCTGAAATGGTAATATGCTTTCGTAATCGCCCACTGCTGCCATTCTCAACTTATGGACATTAGAGGACATTTCTTAGCAACCCCCTTATGACGTCCTTATCCACTCCATTAGCTTTGCCCACCATCACAATCCTAAGGTTCTTTGCCTCCATATCCTTGGCCCACAGATAGGCTAGAACGTTCTCTGGAGCAAATGCCTCGTAGCGATAGGGCGCTAAAACATTGGAAACATAATCGTCCAACGCCTTCTCAAGCTCAACCAAGGCTTTCTCTGGAACCAGAAAACTTTCAACTTGGGACAAGGCAGCAGCAGCATCAGCGAAACCAATGATCCGGCTCCATCCTTCCAAAGGTTCGTTAACTAAAAGGAGAAGTTTCTCTCGGGAAATAAACCCTCCATCGTGAAGGAACGAAGCTATCTTTCCTGTCTCCATGCCAAATCTCGTCAGCCTCAGAATGTTACGTATGTTCTCTGCATCTATCCTGGCTTTGACCCATTTTTTGACGCCTTCTACATTGATGTTTCCTGCGATATTTCTCATTAGTTCAAATAGGGCCTCATCAAGTTTCTTCTCCACCAAGAGCACATCATGGCTCTGTTCCCAAATTGATATACTCTCGGGCAGGACGATGTGCAACCCAAAGGGCAGTAGTCTGTAATCCTCGCTTTCAACAGCCAAAAGAAGGTCGTCTGTAGCAATATTTCCTAAGGGTGTAAGAAGGTCCACCCTCCTCCCCTGCCCGCTTGCACGGGTTATCCTGTCTTTGAGCAGGACTTTTATGTTATGAAAATCGAAGGGTAATTGAAATAAAACAGGTATTTCCTTATCGGGAGAAAGCGCCTTGACCTCCGAAATAACATAATTTAACTCAGCAGATATCAACGACTCAAAATCATCTTCGCTCTTCATCTCAGGCAACCACTGAGAATAATGGGTCTCAGCCAGAAGTTTCATTGCTGAGGAAAAGGTCTCGCTTTCCCACAATCTTAAGATGCTATTGTTATCCAACAGTCTATTGCCCATGGCTTTAAGCCTGGAGACTGCATAACTGTATCCATTCTCAGGAATCATGATTCCCAAAACCTCACTTCCTCAGGACGAGAAAAGCTTGTTGAACACATTGACTTCAATGTCCTCTCTTAAGCTTTTTACTAAGGCCTCAAACGTACAATTAACATCCACCTTATCCTTATTAAGGATAAAACCGCCAGCTGTGTTTATATGCTGTTTGCCTAGCACAATGCTGGCTTTATGGCTCTTGTTGAAACCTTCAACCCATTCCTTGGTAATAACATCTTCGTTTTCCCCGACTAACAAGGTGCCACTTCCATCTCCAGCCGCTTTCTCCAATAACACACTCATAAATTGGCTGTATTTTTCCTTATCCATATTGGATAACTGCTCAACGGCTTTTTCAAAAGCAAGGTCTACCAGGTACCTCTCAGACCCTAATTCCATTTTCTTGATCTCAAGGTTGGCCACAACTTTCTTTCGCCTAAAGATCTCAGGCTTCTCAGCACTAAGTTTTTTGTCATACTGATCTTTTATCTTTTTAATCTCTTCTTCTGTTTGCTCCTTTATTTTCTCCGCTTCCTTTTTTGCTCTTTCGAGTATTTCCTTTGCTTCCTGTTGGGCTTCGGCCTCGATTTTTTTCTTTATATCTTGTAACGACATATCATTCACCTCTTACAGCAATTAAAATTTGATGCTGTTGAGGAGAATTATGCTCATCAAAAGAGCCAACACAGCATATGTTTCAACCATAGCAGGAAGTATGACCGCCTTACCGGTCTCTTCAGGCCTTTTAGCAATGAGCTGAATACAGGCAGCAGAAGTCTTACCCTGAGCTATACCAGAATAATAGCCTGCTATGGCTATGGGAAGACAGGCAAAAAAGACTCCCAATCCTTGCCATACGCTGACTTCAATTGCTTCTCCTCCTAAAAGTCCCACTTTCAAGATGGCAAAAAAAGCAGTCAAAAGTCCATATATACCCTGTGTTCCAGGCAGAGCCTGTAGAAGCAGAACCAAACCGAACTTACCGGGATCCTCAGTCATAATACCCGCTCCAGCTTCACCAGCTATTCCAACTCCTATAGCGGAACCCGACCCAGCGAGGCCCGCTGCCAAAGCTGCACCCAAAACCGCCAACATAATTCCAAGAACTTCCATTTTCTTCTACACCCCTCTCAAAAACTTTTAAGTATTATGTTTAATATGTTTAAAGTTACTGTTTTTATTTACTTACTTTGCTGTCCCAAGGGCTTACTCCCTACTATCTTTACGTAGCGGGTCCTGTATTCCAGAGGCTGAAAGATTCTTCCTCCCCCGCTATAGAACTTGCTGAAAAACTCCACATACTGCAGACGCAAAGAGTGGATGAAAGCACCGAGAGTGTTGACTACCACGCTGAAAAGATGGCCGCCCACAAATATTACTATGCTCAGTATCCAACCAACAAATGGTATGGACAACACAAGGTTGGTCAGAGTATTAACTATCATCGCAATCGCAGAAGTAGCCAAACCCAAAGCCAAAAGCCTGCTATAACTCAAAATATCCCCCAAGTACGACGTTATGTTATATAAACTCAACACTCCCGACAGCAACCTTCTAAACAGTCCTGTTTTCTCCCTACCTTGCGTTGCGACCAACACAGCCGCACCTAAGATGGAAAGTATTTTCCCTAGCAACCCGGCTGCTCCTCCTAAAAAACCGCTCTTTACCCCTCCAAGCAAAAGAAGTCCTATCAAAAGGGAAATCCAGCCTCCGTTGTCACCAAAAGCAGCCATGTAGTCTTTTTTCCTCAGGCTATCCCAAAACGCGATAGAAAGGCCAAAGAGTATCTGTACAACCCCCAAAGCAAGGGATATCCCCAAGAAAGTGATAGGGTCCGACATGGGGTTTAACACAACCAATCTGTCCTTAAGGGGTTTCAGCAAGGCTAGGAAAGGAAAAGCATCAATCATATCGCCCATCCAACTACCTGTGAGGGCACCAACAGCTATCGTAGACAGAGCACCTAGAAGCAGCAAGTGCAAGAAATTCTTTGTATCTCCAACAATTTTGTATTTGGAGAGCAAATATGTTATTGCAAAAGCAATGAGAACTCCATAGCCACCATCGCCCAAACACATCCCAAAAAAGAGGAACATGAAGGGAGCCATGGGAACCGTAGGATCAATCTCCCCATACTTAGGTGCACCGTACAGCCTTGTCAAAGGCTCAAATGGCAAAGCCCAACGAGGATTTTCCAACAGAGTGGGTGGTTCATCATCATCTGATGGATCCTCTATTATGAGCTCAAGCTCCTCTCCAAATTTAGAGAGCTTTTCTTTTAACTTTCCTACCGCAGGTTCTGGAACCCAGAACTTAATAACACTGACCTTCTCCGTCCTAGAAGCATTAACCAAGGTTTCATAGCGAGTCCTAATAACAGAATAGTAATCCAACAAGTTTCTAAGCGTTGGAACCCACTCAGAAGCCAGTTTTGCAGCATTCCTTTCAAGGTTCTCTGATTCCTTTGCTAGCTCTGTCCGATTTCTTTCAATTTTGGACAACTCCTCTTCGGGAGTACCCTCAAGCTCTGGTGGAAAGTCCAACTTGGTGAACGGAACCTTTTCGCATATCTCAGCAACTTCGTCAGCCTTCTTTTTGTCATACATCAATACTACGGTGACATCCGTTTCCTTTGGAGTAAATGGAGCAACAAACAGTTCTCCATCAGATGCCAGCAATTCTGCAACCAACCCTTGGAACCTCTCAAGATAGGCTACAGGCAAGGTTCCTACGATACTGGATATGCGTACAGTACCACTGGATATAATAGCCAGTGAATACGGAAACTGTCTTAACTTGATCAATATCTCTTCGTTGGAGTCCAACTTGGAAAGCAACGTCCTTATATCCAACATTCTTCGCTCTATTTTTTTAACCGAGGACGACAAACTTGCAAGATCAATACTATTCGAAAGGTTCTCCAGTTCCTCAACGGTGACTGTAGGTTTTTCGCCCAAGAGGCGCTCCAACTTACCAGACACCTCTGAGTAGTACGGTTCCAAAAAACGCAGGGCAGATCGTATATCAGCAAGGGCTTCATCCGCTGATTTTATACATTTAGCCCAATCATGGGTCCTCGTGTCCGTGGGCTCTGGCATTATTTCACAACACGCCAAATCCTGCAAAACGGACACTACCGCCTCTTCTTTCTCTCCTAGCACAACCAAAGATGCTTTTTTGAATTTAGTTACTGCCATACCGGGTCATCACCTCTTGCGCTATCCAGGCAGCCACTTCGTCAACCTTACCTTTATGGTTATCTATTATGCTCTCTGCCTTTTTTTGTCCCTCTTGCAAAATTACTCCGATCTCCTTTTCAGCGTCTTTCTCTACGCGGACCAATTCATCCCTAAAAGATCTATGCATCTGCTGCCTGAACGATTTAACGGCCTGTTCCGCCTCATAGCGGGCTTCGGAGATTATCTGCGAAGCCTGACTCTTTGCCTCAGAAACGATTTTTTGAGCTTGCTCTTCCGTCGCTCTTATCTCCTCCGTTAAATTTTTAGCCACCACCAGCACCCCCTTTCAAAACATTATACGTTATGCAAAGAACAAAGTCTTATTCATTTTAGTTGTGAGAGAAATTATTGTCAATTTTAATGCAATTTCAGAAAAAAACGTTTATTTTCGTCACATGCTTTAATACGTTATATACGAAGAAGGATACAAAAAAAGAGGGACCTGCCCTCTTTTTTCGCTGCTAAACGTCTGGAGCGGACAACGGGACTCGAACCCGCGACCCTCGGCTTGGGAAGCCGATGCTCTACCAACTGAGCTATGTCCGCCCTACGCTTGGCTATTATATATAGGTGGTTTGTTTTTTTCAACTACATCCTTTATCATATCGCGCAATTTGTAGTTTTTCCCTCGTTAGCAAGGCCATACTCTCGACGTGAGCTGTCATGGGAAACATATCGAAGGGCTTTACAAAACTAAGTTCGTAACCACCGTTCATGAGAATCGAAACGTCTCTGGCCAATGTCGCTGGATTGCATGAAACATATATGACAGCTTTGGGCCTGCGTTCTATAATGCCTTCCAATACTCCTTTGGCACATCCGCTTCTGGGGGGATCCAAAAGAACTACCTTGTCCTCCCCAAACAGTGCATCGGGAGCAAATTCTTCTACGTCTCCTTCCAGAACTCGGACGTTATTCAGCTTGTTCAACTTTATGTTTTTCCTCAAGAAAAGAACCGACTCCGGCCAAGATTCCACAGCAGTAACAGACTTAACATTCTTTCCGTAAGTTACGGTAATTGCCCCTACCCCACAGTAAAGCTCTGTTACATGGTCTGCCCCACTAATTTCTAATGCATTCTTTACCTCCTGGAACAAAAGCTCAGCAATGTCCCTGTTTACCTGGAAGAAAGAGGTAGGTCCAAAAAATAATCTCTTACCACATATGCTTTCCGACAGGCCTTCTTTCCCTTTTATAGCTATGGTTCTTTCACCAAAAATTCTGTTACCTTTATGAGGGTTCACATTCACATAAAAGGAGATGTCTTTTCCTAGCATTTCGCTAACACGCTGCATAAAACTTCTCAAGCTTCTTTCTTCTTTCTTGCCGAAGTTTCTTAAAACCAATATTACGGCCTTATCACCCCTTGCAGTTCGCCTTAAAACCAAATGCCTCAAAATGCCTGTTCCTTTTTTTTCGTCATATCCCTCAATTCCAAGATAAGACAAGTTTTCCAATAGGCGCCTATAGATATAGTCTATGCCCTCTTCCAGGATACAGCATGAATTTATCGGGATGATACGGTGGGATCCCTTCATGTAAAAACCAACATTTAGATTTTTCTTTCCCCTTTTGACAGGGAAAGAAGCCTTGTTCCTATAACACCACTTTTTAGGCGAAGGCACGCAGTCCTGTATTTTATCCAGATGCTCCTTCCCTACGGTTTTCATAAAAGCGTCAAAGACGATGCGCTAGCTGCATGGCGTAATCAGCATGCTGCAAAGAACACCCCCCACACAAACCATACCAAGAACATTTAGGAATGACTCTATTTACACAAGGAGTCAAAACATCAGTCAATTCCATAACGCCATAGTGTCTCTTCAAGATCCTAACGATCCCCTCCACCTCTTCCCCAGGTAGTGCACCAGGCACAAAAAAAACAAACCTTTCCTCGCCAAACCTGGCGACACCATCTCCCTGGCTGTTGATGGAATCAACTGAAACCTTTATCTTTTCACCTACGTGCAGCTTCATGTAACTGGCAACCATCCTTTCTGACCCCAAAAACCGTAAGTACTGAACCAAAAAGCAAAAAGAGGACACCAGAAAACCTATACCGGTGTCCTCCTATATTGTAGCAGCTCAAATTGCCTTTTTAGTTTATCAAAGCATATCCTTCTTCAAATGCTTTGGCGTTCATTTCTTCCGTTCCTTTAGGAACTCTAGCCAAGATCGCCTTCTTGATGTTTTCTGGTTTCATAATGCCTTTGCGCTCAAGAATTTTGGCCATTGCTCCCAATGCAACCATGTTAGTGACAAGCTCGCGACCTATTTTTTCCCTAGCGGTTTTTACGATGGGCACCATATAGACTTCTGCATCTATCTTCGGTGCCTCCTTGACGTAAGTATCATCAAGAATCACTACCCCGCCTTTTTTGGTATCAAAGGCAAACTCGTCGCAAGAAGTTTGATTCAAGATAATCTGAAGATCGGGCTCCATGGCTTTGGGGTAATCTATATTCCCCTCTGATATAACAACCTCAGATTTGGATTTACCCCCTCGCGCCTCTGGTCCATACGCTTGACTCTGGACGGAATTTAAGCCTTCATAGAGCGCAGCCGCTTCGCCAGTTATGACGGCAGCCAAAATCACACCTTGCCCTCCTGAACCCGCAAAACGAATTTCATAGCGGCTACTCATGACTCTTACCTCCCGCAGCTTCTATGACCTTATCGTACATTTCGGTGTACTCAGGTTTATCCACCTTCACAAATTCACCGACAGTGATCTTACCAAGGAGCTCCTCCTCTGACATCTCTTTGGCCTTTGCAAGTGGCACGGAAGCAGCCTTGAGATAATTTAAATTGTCTACCGGCGTTCTTCTCTTGTTCCTTCTGCCGTATTGGGTATGGCAGCTGGACACTATCTCTACAACTGAAAACCCTTTGTGCTCAATAGCTGTCTTTATGTATTTTTCGCACATAACGGGGTTAGCTATTGTCGTTCGTGCTACATAGGTAGCTCCAGCACCTACTGCAAGTTTACAAATATCAAAAGGCGGATCAACAACACCATAAGGAGCCGTTGTAGCCTTGGATCCAGGAGGAGTCGTCGGAGACGCCTGCCCGCCGGTCATACCGTAGATATTGTTGTTCATTACGATGGCCGTTATATCTATATTTCGCCTACAGGCATGTATGAAATGGTTTCCACCTATTGCAGAGCAGTCACCATCACCCATTACGTCGACGACAGTTAGGCTAGGATTGGCCAACTTTATGCCGGTAGCAAAAGCCAAGGAACGACCGTGGGTGGTGTGAACTGTACACGCATCTATGTAACCTGGCATCCTGCTTGAGCATCCTATTCCCGACGCAATCACAGTTTCTTCTTTCTTCTTCCCACAGCTAACCAACGCTCTGAGGAGCGCATGCAATATCACACCATGGCCGCAACCAGGACACCATATATGAGGGAAAAACCTCTTACGCAGCCAGCTTTCTATCTCTGGACGGGGCATGGCTAAGCCACCTCCTTAGCATATTGCAATATATCTTTGGGTTTAAACAGTTCACCGTTAACTAGGTTCAGCGGTTTCACTTCTGCTTTGCCATGAACAGCTCTCTCCACTTCCAAGACCATCTGACCATAATTGAGCTCTGGCACTATAATGCAGCTGGCTTTTTCCGCTAACCTTTCAAGCTCTTTATCAGGGAAAGGCCACAGAGTTATAGGCCTAAAATAGCCCACCTTCATTCCTTCTTCCCTAGCAGCCTTAACCGCTGTCAAAGCGCTCCTTGCAACGCTTCCGTAGCTTACTACTATGATTTCTGCATCGTCGACAAATTCTGTATCGTATTCAACTATTTCGTCTCTGTAGGCCTCTACTTTATCCATCAATCTCTTGCTTTTTTTCGCTATTTCGTCTTTATCGTTTGTGGGGAATCCCCACTCGTTGTGAGTGAGTCCCGTTATATGCCACCTGTATCCATCTCCAAAGCTTGCCATTGGAGGAATGTTATCTTCTGGATCTGGCTTGTAAGCCATAAACTCATCGGGATGTACGCTTGGTTTTTTTCTATCGACAAGCGTAATTTCTTCCTTCGCTGGGACAAATACCTTTTCGCGCATGTGCCCCAGAACCTCATCGCTCATTATCAAGACAGGCTGCCTAAACCTTTCAGCCATGTTGAAAGCCTTTATGGTTATCTCATAACACTCCTGAACAGAGGCAGGTGAATAAGCTATCGTGGCATGGTCACCATGAGTACCCCACCTAGCCTGCATTACGTCCTGTTGTGATATAGCAGTAGGAAGCCCTGTGGAGGGACCACCACGCATAACATCTACAACGACCAGTGGTATCTCCGCCATGTAAGCCAACCCCAAATTTTCCTGCTTAAGGGAGAAACCAGGACCAGAAGTAGCTGTCATGGATTTGAAACCAGCAATGGAACCGCCAATTGCTGCTGCTATACCCCCTATTTCATCCTCCATCTGTATGAACTTGCCGCCCACCTTGGGGAGCTCCTCAGCCATTACTTCTGCAATCTCAGAAGAAGGAGTTATTGGGTATCCACCAAAAAATCTACAACCTGCAGCTATAGCACCATGGGCAACTGCTACATTTCCTTGCCAAAATTCTGCTTTTCTCATTTCTGTCCACTCTCCTCGATGGTTATTGCCAAATCGGGACAAATGTTCTCACATTGCCTACAACCAATACAATCCTCTGGGCGCACCGGCTCACATTTTACATCAGCGTCCAGCTCCAAAACCTTCTTGGGGCATACAGCTATGCACAAGCCACACCCCTTACACCATTTCTTGTTAATCTGCACAGCAAAGCTCTTCGCCAAAAAAATCACCTTCCTCCCAAGGGTTTACTCGGGCTTCAAAAGACCAAAAGACATTATGCCATCTTGTGAGGAAAAGGACAACCCTTTTTGTTATGTTCTGAAATATTCAGAAAAAAGCTAGCACATTGTCCGCTTCACTTCCTCGTCATTTTTACATATAATAGAAGAGGGGAGTACTATTCTACTCCCCTCTTCTTCTATACATCAAAAACGATAAAACTATACCACTGCAGGTTCTATGATTAACTCCCCTCTCTCAAATCTCTTATAATGCAGAGGCTCTATAGATATTCTAGGCTCTTGCCCCAGTATCTTCTGGGCTAAAAGTTCCCCAGATATGGGGCCAAACATAAATCCATGCCCAGAATATCCTACCGAAAGGTAAAAACCTCTCACTTCATCGGCCTCGCAGAGGATAGGCTGCCTGTCTGGCGTCATATTATATAGACCTGACCATTGTCTCACGACTCTTATCCCTTTTGTCCTGGGAAGCAATTTGGTAATGGTCTTGGACATCATATTGAGGAATTGCCAAGAGTTGCCGCAAGTGTAATCCTCTGGATGACCTTCGGGACTACATCCACCAATTATAGATCCATGAGGCCTTTGCTGAATGTAGTAATTACCCGAAAAACTCATCAACATCGGGGGACATACTCCCTTTTCTACCGGCTCGGTTATAATGATCTCATGGCGCTCGGAGAAGTTGGGAATGTTCACACCTGCCATTTTGGCTACTTGTTGTGCATATCCTCCTGCTGCATTGACTACTATAGGAGCATCTATATCTCCTCTACTGGTAGAAACTCCCTTCACTTTCCCATTTTCTACCTTTATATCTGTACATTCAGTAAATTTGTAGAAAGTTACCCCCAATCGCTTGGCTGCCTCTTGGTAAGCAAAGGTGGTCAAAAAGGGATCAGCATGTCCATCTCGGTCATGATACGTAAACCCAACAGCATCATCGGCTGAGAGCCCAGGACAGATCTCCTTTGCCTCGTCATAAGTTACGACTCTACTTTTTATCCCAAGGGAGTTCTGAAGGGCTATGTTCTTCTTCAGCTGCTCGAACTCACTCTCTTTGTAGGCCACCATTAAATATCCGCCTTGGTGTAAACCACAATCCATCCCTAATTCTTCATGAAGCTGTTCGAATTTCTCCAAGCTTGCTAGCCCAAAACGACAGTTCATTTCCGTGCCCCACTGGGCTCTTATGCCGGCGCCACACCTCCCGGTAGATCCCGAACATACCGTATTTTTCTCAATAACGACAACGTCCTTCATACCAAATTTTGCAAGATGATATGCGATGGAACATCCTTGAATTCCGCCGCCAATTATGACTGCGTCAGTTGTATTTTTCCACGTCATTCGTTTTCACCAGCCTTTGCAATAGCTCCAAGCTTCACTGGCTTTGCCGGCGGACGAAATGTCCCCGGAGGTATTTCAGCATACTTCTTTCCAGTCATTTTTGATATCTCTCTTAGAATAATATCTCTGCATCCTCTTCCCTGACATGGCCCCATGCCCACACGAAGGACCCTCTTAAGCTCATCGAAGGTATCATATCCTTTCGCTATCCATTCCCTTATTTCCCCGAGCGTCACTTCCTCGCAGCGGCAAATTATTATATCTTCATACTTGTCAGCCATTGATTACACCACCTTTATGGCTCTGATATCCATGACGAGGTCCTTTGGAATCTCTACATGGACCACAAGGGTCTTATCTTTCATTGGTTCAGTTATCTTTACTACTTTACCTTTGGCTACGGCTTCGCCGAAGCGATTGAGACAATCCACGACCTGTCCTTCCTCAGGGACAGGTAACATTTCATATGCGAGTTTGATCAAAGCCTTGTCATCTTCCCCCCACGTGAGGTCGATAACGAAGCACGCAAGCCCTGGGCATACAGCTACACAACGTGCGCAGCCGGTGCATTTTTCATATTCGATCTGTGGTTGGTCATTGATATCCTTAAATGGCACAACGGCACCTGTGGGGCAACTAGTATGACATGGGTTGCATGGGATTCTTTGAGGGCATTCTATAACAACCAATCCGTTTTTCTTGGTTTCCCACAACTCCTGGGGAGGTTTGACTGCACCTTTTCTCTCTCCAGTTAATATACCACTATTGAAAAGTCTTTCTTTTTCGTCCACCAGCTACACCTCCCAGCATTCCACAGAGCAAAGGGCAATACCTTCACGAATCTTGGCTCCAACTTCTCCCCCGCGAAGATCAGCCAAACGTCCATGGTACTCTTTAAGTCTTTTTTCTATCTCCTCCTGCGTTCCATAGCCCAAAGCCTTCGCGACACCCACTCCTGCAATTCGCCCCTCCACCATGGCAGAAGATGCTTCTTCTATTCCCGCTGCATCGCCAGCAACCCATATATCAGGATGACTGGTTCTCATGTTCTTATCTCTTTGAGCAACATATCCGCAAAGCTGAGGGACAAAAGCCATTTTGCAACCTGCTTGCCACAAAAGCTCGCATGTTGGAGTAAGTCCAACTGCAAGACAGATTATGTCCACATCCACTTTCATCTCATTACCAGTTGGCTGGAACTTTTCGTCTATTTCTTGAATGACCGCCCCTTCCACAAAACGTTCACCTATGGCCTCTTTCACCGTGTGTCTCAAGTATATGGGTACACCCAGCCTTCTAACCTTCGCCGCATGTACCCAATAACCTCCGACCTTGTCCATTGCCTCAACTATTCCAACTACCTGCACCCCTGCCTGTAACAGCTGATAACTAACTATGAGGCCTATATTTCCCGCCCCAACCATAAGAACTCGATCCCCTGGAACAACGCCATACACGTTCATCAAGGTCTGAATTGCACCGGCACCATAAACTCCTGGGAGGTGATTGTTCGGGAAGGGAATTATTCTTTCCTGGGCTCCTGTAGCCATGACTATTTTCTTGGGTTTTATATGGAAATACTCATCTTCACCTTTTACGCAGGAAACAACCCCGTCTTCTTTGTAGTAACCTGTAACCGTACAATTGGTAAAGGTTTCAATGTTTTCCTCTTTGTCCTTCAATTCCCTAAATAGCTCTTCAGCAATTTTGAAACCTCTCGTACCTGCTCGTTCGTTCTTTGAGCCAAAAAACTTGTGGGTTTGTTTGATCAACTGACCTCCTAGCGCCAGGTCACTATCCACAAGCGTAACTTTCGCACCAAAGGACGCTGCCTCAATTGCAGCGCTGAGCCCTGCCGGTCCGCCGCCTACAACCAATACTTCAGTCTCTCGCAAAACATCCACCGCCTTTCACCTAGAGGTCCACTTTCACAATACCCTTACCCTTTTGTGTTTCGACCCTCATTCCTTCACGAAGCGGCGTGATGCACGTCCTTACGTTAGGAACACCATCTACTACCATGAAACATGATGAGCATTTCCCTATAGCACAAAAGAATCCT
>Ga0182240_100115_pt1 | contig 36982 bp, 34 predicted proteins | sample hydfrates4_PW_90_FD_145594 | JGI IMG/M metagenome (GOLD analysis project Ga0182240, IMG submission 145594) | Subsurface microbial communities from deep shales in Texas, USA - hydraulic fracturing test 4_PW_90 | ecosystem: Environmental > Aquatic > Deep subsurface > Shale gas/oil reservoir >...
ACATTGGCTTTTGTACATAAGAAGTTGCGCCGCAACGGCAAAGCTACCAAAACCTTGTTCCGACAGGTATCATGCCGTTGCCGTAATCTCGCTCCGGGTGCTGCCCGCTCCTTTGCACGTTGTCGTTATGCACAGAAAGTTTTTTCATCCCCCTGATGATGCCGCCATGCGGCGGCATGGACGTCTATCTTGAAAAAGAGTATTCAGTAATAATTCAAGAAAACGGGACCAGGCACCTATTGTTGAATTACTTCACTTTCTGTGCTTTAGCGCCCCGGTGGTTTCCTCTGTTTCCAGCGGTTTCCCACTTCCAACTTTCCGCCTCCCACATATCATAAAGACGGGTCACCCTATCTTGGTATCATTCTATTGAAAAAGAAGGGGTCGAGGACCCCTTCTTTGCATATGGCAAAAGCCAGCATTTTACTTCTTTTCAATTAATTAACCAATTAAATCCCTACTATACCTTTCCGGAAGTTGCCTGGTCAACGTTGACCGGAATTGGTTTGGGAGCCTTTGTAATAAATGTCAAGCCGGCGGCCACCAGCAGCAAAGCACCGGAAATGATATAACTACCACCGTATCCACCTGTGAGGTCAGCGGCACGACCACCGATAATGGGACCGATGAGCGCGGCAGCACCCCAAGCAGTAAACACTATACCATAATTATAACCCGCATTCTTCATACCGAAATAGTCAAATGTTGCTGAAGGGAAGAGGGAAAGCAGTGATCCGTAAGCCATACCGGTAAGGACTGAGCCCATCAATAATAAGGCCGGACTACTGTAGGTTATGAACAAGAACATATTAGCAGCTTGAATCAAGAAAACCAAACGCATTGTATTGGTACGCCCCAAACTGTCTGACAGATAACCGGCTAGGATTCTGCCTCCGGCGTTACCAACAGCTAATACCGCCACTAAAATGAAACCCCATTGAATTCCGCCTTGGATTTGCGAAATCTTAGCCAGGTGGCCGATGATTAACAGTCCGGCTGAGGCGGCAAAACAATACATCAACCAGAGCAGATAAAACTGCGGCGTGGCAAGCATTTCCTTGGCACTATAGTCTCTACCGGAACTGGCTGCACCACCGCCCCTTTTGGGAGCAGGATCGCCATGGGGCACATATCCCGGCGGCGGAACCGACAGAAACTGGCTTAAGACGCAAATAATAACCAGGAACAATATTCCTTCCAAGAAGAAGGCTCTTTTGATACCAAAGGCATTCATAAAGTAACTGGTCATCGGGGCGATGTAAACTGACGCCAGGCCGAAACCGGCCACCACCAGTCCTGCAATTTGCCCCTTTCTATGAGGATGAAACCACCTTACCGCTGCCGGGGTTGGTGCGGAGTAACCAAATCCCATACCGGCTCCCAGAATAAGTCCGAATCCGATGGTTGTTAATGCCACGGAATCCGAAAGCCCCGCTACCATCATACCGGCTCCTGCCAGCACACCACCCATGGTGGCAACAGCCCTGGGGCCCATCTTATCAACCATGCGTCCGGCGGGTACCATACAAAGCGCGAAGACTACACAAGCCAGCGTATATGGGAAGGCAGACTCCGTTTTGGTCCACCCCTGCTGGTCAACCAGGGCCTTGGCGAAAACACTCCACGTATACAATACTCCCAAGGCCAGGTTAATTCCGGTACCGGCAAAGGTCACAGTCCAAGCCTTGGTTGGGTTAGGTTGTAATTGACTCATAATAGCACCTCCAAAAAACTTATAAATAATAACTTGTCACAATATTCTGATAATTAGATTCAGTATCCCTCCTTTAAAATTAATTTTTCTCCCCCGTTAAATTATGTGTTATTATTGTAATGTATTTAGTGCGTCATGACTAACGTTTAGCCCCTAACTACCCAAATTAACCATCTAACGGTTGGCTGGTATAGCAAACGAATTTTGTTTTTTGGATGCCGTGTGTACTAACCGTTTAACCTCATATTCCAACCGCTTCCTTTTAAAACAATACTTTGTTTTTTGTATACTGTATTTTCCAGTTCGGAACCTTTTCACAACAGTATTTATGTGATACTATCAATATAAGTTAATGTGTCTTTTAACCAGTTAAATTAGCAAACAAACATAAAGGGGTTGATGTATTCTAGATGGTTGAGAATTTGACTAAAAAAAAGGTAACCATTGTGGATACTACCCTCCGGGATGGCGAGCAGACTGCGGGGGTAGTTTTTGCGAACAGGGAGAAGGTTAGAATTGCCAAGCTGCTCGATGAAATAGGAGTTCACCAGTTGGAAGTGGGCATTCCCATTATGGGCGGTGATGAAGAAGAGGCCATTAAGAAGATCTGCCAGGCAGGTCTCAAAGCCAGTATTATGGGATGGAACCGCCCGGTTATAAAGGACATTGAAGCATCTCTCCGGTGTGGAGTGGATTCAGTGGCAATTTCCATTTCCACTTCTGATATCCATATTAAACATAAACTCCGGACTTCCAGGGAATGGGTACTGGAAAATATGGCTAAAGCAGTAGAATTTGCAGCCAAGGAAGGGGTTTATATTTCGGTCAACGCTGAAGACGCTTCCCGTAGTGATCATGATTTCCTGGTGGAATTCGCCAAGACCGCCAAGGAAGCAGGGGGCAACCGTCTGCGTTACTGTGATACAGTTGGTATATTAACACCCCACTCTACCTATAAAAATATAAGGCGCATTTTAGATGAAGTGGATATAGACATAGAAATGCATACTCACAACGACTTCGGAATGGCCACCGCTAATGCCCTGGAGGGAATTCGGGCAGGGGCAACCCATGTAGGAGTCACGGTAATCGGCCTCGGAGAGCGTGCTGGCAACGCCGCTCTGGAGGAAGTTGCCATGGCGCTTAAACACCTGTATAAAATTGACATGGGTCTTAAATCAGAAATGTTTTTGGAAGTAGCCGAATACGTTTCCAGAGCCTCCGGGCGTGAGCTGCCGGCCTGGAAAGCCATTGTGGGTTCGAATATGTTTGCGCATGAATCGGGCATTCACGCTGACGGCACATTGAAAAACCCGAAAACATACGAGGCGTTTCTACCCGAAGAAGTTGGTTTGCTGAGACAGATTGTAGTGGGCAAGCACTCGGGTACAGCCGCGCTGAAGAATAAATACGCCGAGTTCGGCATCAGGCTGACGGAACACCAGGCTGAAGAACTGCTACCCACCATACGCTCTTATACCGTATCACTCAAGCGGCCATTGTTTGATAAGGAATTAATGTACATCTTTGATGACTACTTTGGCGGAAAGAGGGGTTAAGTTTTGGGCCAAACAATAATAGAAAAGATTTTATCGCAACACAGTGGACAAAATACCAGCGCCAACGATATCGTAGTGGCCCGCGTTGACTTCATTATGGGCCAGGACGGAACCTCCCCTTTGGCCATCAGGGCCTTTGAGAATATGGACGGTAAAGAAGTTTTCGATCCTCAAAAAATCGCTCTGGTCATTGACCATAGCTCCCCCAGTCCCAATGACGGGGTATCCGGTTTACACAAGCTAATGCGGGAGTTTGCCCGTTCAAAGGGTGTACACCTTTATGATATAGGGGAAGGAGTCTGCCACCAAGTGGTGCCGGAGAGCGGAAAAGTCGGTCCCGGCTGCCTGGTCATAGGAGCGGACTCCCATACCTGTACTTATGGTGCATTGAACGCCTTTTCTACCGGCGTTGGCTCCACAGACCTGGCAGGGGGACTAATATCAGGCAAAATGTGGTTTAAGGTACCGGAGACCATTAAGTTTGTATGCCACGGGGAACTTCCCAAGGGAGTATATTCCAAGGATCTTATACTTCACCTAATAGGTGACGTTACTGCCGACGGTGCCACATATAAGGCTGTGGAGTTCACCGGACAAGCTATTGACACCCTTTCCATGGATGCACGATTTACGATATCCAATATGGCCATTGAAATGGGTGCCAAAGCAGGTCTCATGGAAGCCGACGAAAAGACTTTTTCCTGGCTTGCCCGTTTCACCGATAAGCAATTTGAACCCGTTAAAGCAGATCCCGATGCCTCTTACGCAGATATTAGGGAATATGACGTTTCCGGCCTGGAACCTCAAATCGCAAAACCCCATACCGTTGATAACGTCAGTCCCCTTTCCGAAGTGGCAGGTACTCCGGTGCAGCAAGCTGTTCTCGGAACCTGTACCAACGGCCGGCTGGAAGATTTGCGCATAGCAGCATCCATTATCAAAGGTCGTAAAATTAACCCCGATGTGCGCTTCATTGTGGCACCGGCATCCAAGACCATCTATTTAGAGGCCATGAGAGACGGTACTTTACAGGCACTGGTGGAAGCCGGTGCAGCAGTTGTTACTCCGGGATGCGGTCCCTGTGTAGGAACACATAACGGTGTTCCTTCGGACGGTGAAAATGTTATTTCCACCGCCAACCGGAATTTCAAAGGACGAATGGGTAACAGCAACGCCTTTATTTACCTCGGCTCTCCGGCTACCGTTGCTGCTTCCGCTCTAACAGGCGAAATAACCGACCCCAGAGAATTCATAAAGTAGGTGAAGTCATGAAATTTGAAGGAAAGACCCATAAATTTGGCAACGATGTGAACACCGATTATATCATTTCGGGGAAATATAAGTTTAAGACCCTGGACATGAGAGAATTGGCAAAACATGTAATGGAGGATCTTGATCCTGATTTTTACAGCAAAATTTCCAAGGGAGATTTTATCGTGGGGGGCAGCAACTTTGGTTGCGGATCTTCCAGGGAACAGGCACCTCTGGCCATCAAGTACGCCGACATAAGCGCGGTGCTGGCAAAATCCTTTGCCCGTATTTTTTATCGTAATGCCATAAATACCGGTTTGCCGGTCGTGGAATGTGATACCGATCTTATTGACCCCGGCGATGAACTGGAAGTTGACCTGGCCGGCGGCACGGTAATTAATAAAACAAAGGGTACAAGCATACCCGCCAAGCCATTGCCACCCGTTATGATCAAGATTTTAAACGACGGTGGTTTGGCTCCGCATTTCCGAAAGCACGGTGGATTTAATCTCTAGCCTAAGGAGGACTGGTCGTGGCACATAAAGTGACACTCATCCCCGGCGACGGTATAGGACCGGAAATAGCCCAAGCAGCCCGCCGGGTAATTGACGCAACAGGCGTACCAATAGAATGGGAAGTAGTCGAAGCCGGGGAGGCACTGATTGAGGAATTTGGCACACCACTTCCCCAATATGTATTGGAATCCATTAAGAAAAATGGCGTAGCCCTCAAAGGGCCTTTAACCACACCGGTGGGGAAGGGTTTTAGAAGCGTAAATGTTACACTACGCCAGGAACTGGATCTTTTCGCCAATGTGCGTCCCGCTCGCAGCCTGCCCGGGGTGACATCCAGATACGAAAATATCGACCTGGTGGTGGTGAGGGAGAACACCGAAGACCTTTATGCCGGAATCGAACATAATGTGGGCAAGGACGCCGCAGAAAGTATAAAAATTATTACCCGTGCTGCCTCGGAGAGGATTTGCAGGCATGCATTCGAGCTGGCCAGGAACCAGGGAAGAAAAAAGGTAACCGCGGTGCATAAAGCAAATATCATGAAACTATCCGACGGTTTATTCCTTTCCTGTGCCCGGAAAATTGCTGAAGAATACCCGGATATTGAATTCGAAGATATGATAGTAGATGCAATGTGCATGAAACTGGTGCAATCCCCGGAGAACTATGATGTTCTCGTCATGCCCAATCTGTACGGGGATATAGTGAGCGACTTATGTGCCGGATTGGTTGGGGGACTTGGTGTTGCCCCCGGGGCAAACATAGGCCACGAAGCCGCGGTGTTCGAGCCGGTTCACGGGAGCGCTCCCAAACATGCCGGGAAGAATCGAGTAAACCCCCTGGCCATTTTATTGAGCGGTATACTTATGCTGCAGCACTTGAACCAGCACCAAGAGGCTGAAAACATTATGCAGGCGGTTACAGCCGTACTGGAAGAAAAGAAGAAGCTCACCTATGATTTAGGAGGAAGCGCCAGTACCAGTGAAATGGCAGATGCAATAATAGAAAAACTACCGAAATAAAAAGTTACTTTCTAAACCGGTTTCTTTAAAACAGAAACCGGTTTTTTTTATGAATAAAAACCAATAAAAGCTAAAATAATAGAATTGTAACCTTAATTGGAAAAAAAGATAGGAGGTGATAGCTGTGGCTCATATATCAAACTATGGTTTACCGGGAAGTTCCGGGCAAATGCGTCTGGCCGAAATGCACGAGTCCCAGCACCCCGGAGGAGTTGTAGTTGACCCGCTACCCATAACCAGCGGGGAGGAAATAACCATACTTTACAACGGCCTTTTAGCCACCAGCGGGGCTCAGGAAATATATATTCACGCTGGATACGGCGAATCGGATAACTGGCACGATATTCTTGATGGAAAGATGTCTCGCACAGGCTGGGGATTTGTAAAAACAATGGAAGTCAAAGATGCTACTCAACTGAATTTTTGTTTCCGGGATAACGCTGATAATTGGGATAATAACAACGGCAAGAATTGGAGTTTTCAGATTCACAATGGAAGGCGGCATTAAAAAATGACGATCCCTGCCGGGCGTCCGGTGGGGATTTTTAGCTTCTCCTAAAATCTTTTTAGCAAACGGCGCCGCGAGAATAAAAGGAGGCCAGAGCAATGCGTGTATTAACTCTGTCTTGGGAGTATCCCCCAAAAAGCGTTGGAGGGTTGGCACAGCACGTATATGATTTGAGCAGAGCACTGACTGACTTGAACGTTGAGATTCATGTCCTGACCTGCGGTACCCCAGGGACACCTGAATATGAAAGGATAAATAGGGTACACGTACATAGGGTGAACCCTTATAAGATATCCTCACCTGATTTTGTTACGTGGGTGGCCCAGTTCAATGTGGCTATGCTGGAAAAGGCCATTCCTCTGATCAGAGATACCCGTTTCGATGTTATACACGCGCATGACTGGTTGGTGGCTTACACGGCCAGGGCCCTTAAACATTCCTGTAATGTGCCCCTTGTTAGCACCATACATGCTACGGAGTGGGGGCGTAATTACGGTCTGCATAATGATACTCAACGTCATATAAGCGATATTGAATGGTGGCTGACCTACGAATCATGGCGGGTAATTTGTTGCAGTCATTACATGCAAAGGGAACTTCAGCAAATATTTCAAATTCCCGCGGATAAACTAAAAGTAATACCAAATGGTGTAAACCCGGAAAACTTTGCAGTAAAACAACACACAGCAAACAGGGAGAACTTTGCCGCTCCGGGGGAAAAAATTGTTTTCTACGTAGGCAGACTGGTAAGGGAAAAGGGAGTACAGGTCCTATTGGATGCCGCACCCAAGGTACTGGCCAAACACCCTGATACTAAATTTATAATCGCCGGCAAAGGGCCCCACACAGATGCATTGAGACACCAGGCAGCTCAGCTCAATATTGCGCACAGAGTTTATTTTACAGGGTACATTGACGACAACCTGCGTAACAGCCTGTACAGCTGGTCCGATGTTGCAGTTTTCCCCAGCTTGTACGAGCCCTTTGGAATAGTCGCACTGGAAGCAATGGCCGCCCGTACTCCAGTGATTATCTCCGATACCGGGGGATTAAGTGAGATTGTCAACCATGGTGTGGACGGTCTCAAATTTTATCCCGGCAATGCCAATTCCCTGGCCGACATGATACTGCGACTGTTCTTTGAGCCCGGGCTTTCCGAAAAATTGGAAGAAAGGGCCTACCGAAAAGTTAAACAATACTTTGACTGGCAGCAAATTGCTGAAACAACTGCCAAAGTATACAGGGATGTATATGAGTCCCACAATGCCGCCCTTTTCCAGGGCCGGCCCAATTGGATACCGGACAGATTTTACAAATTTTTAAACAAACAATGAACCAGGAGGTGTTCTAAAATGAAGGCAATTATAATGGCCGGCGGGGAGGGTTCTCGCCTCCGCCCCTTAACCTGCGGCAGGCCCAAACCCATGGTTCCGGTAATGAACAAACCCATTATGACCCACATTATAAACCTCTTAAAAAAACACAGGCTCCTGAACATTGGGGTTACGCTGCAGTACATGCCCGAAGCAATCCGGGACCATTTTGGCAAGGGGGCTGAATACGGCGTAAACTTTAAGTATTTTATTGAAGACGTACCCCTGGGCACGGCCGGAAGCGTTAAAAACGCTCAGGAGTTCCTGGATGAGACATTTGTGGTGATCAGCGGTGATGCCCTCACCGATATAGACCTTACCAGGGCCATCAACTTTCATAAGGAAAAAAAGGCAATGGCCACTCTGGTACTCACCCGGGTAGATACTCCCCTGGAATACGGCGTAGTTATAACTGATAACGAAGGCAAAGTCAGGCAGTTTTTGGAAAAACCCAGCTGGGGAGAGGTCTTCAGTGATACCGTCAACACAGGAATATACGTGCTGGAACCGGAAGTTCTCACCTATTTTCAACCCCAGCAAAAATTCGACTTCAGTAAGGACCTTTTTCCCCTATTGTTGGAGAAGGGGTTACCCCTATACGGCGTAATCGTACCGGGATATTGGTGTGATATAGGCAACCTGCAGCAATATTTGCAGGCACACAATGACATATTAACCGGAAGGGTGCAAGTGGAGATAGCTGGCCGGGAAATATCCCCCGGTATATGGGCGGGACATGATACCGAGATCCATCCCTCGGCAGAAATAAAACCCCCGGCGGTAATAGGGGAAAAAACAAAGATCGCAGCAGGAGTAACAATCTCTCCCTATAGTGTAATAGGTGATTCCTGTAGCATTGGCCCCAATACTTCCATTAAAAGAAGTGTACTGTGGAACAATGTTAATTCCGGCCCATCGGTTTCCCTGAGGGGAGCGGTTGTGGGAAGCCGCGTGCAGCTGCACACCAGTGCAGGCGTATACGAGGGAGCTGTCATCGGAAGCGATTGTACCATTAGAGCCCGCAGCATCATTAAGCCAAATGTTAAGCTGTGGCCGGAAAAAACAGTGGAGGCAGGTTCCATTGTAAAGGACAGTATAATCTGGGGTACAAGGCAACCCAAGAAGTTATTCGGCCTGGAGGGCGTATCCGGACCGGTGAATACCGAAATAACCCCTGAGTTTGTCACCAAGCTTGCCGCGGCATATGCATCCACTCTGGGGAATGGGGCAAAGGTAACCGTAAGCAGTGATTCCTACACCGCTTCCCGGATGTTAAAAAGAGCGGCATACTGCGGCCTGCAATCCGCCGGAAATGAAGTGTATGATCTGGGAACGGGGATAACACCCATGCATCGTTTTGCCGTTAGAAAGTTCAATTTTGACGGCGGCATCCATATTAAAATATCTCCCAAACAACCGGACAGTGTAAATATCATTCTGACCACGGAAAAGGGAAGTAACCTATCCCGCAGTAAGGAACGCAAAGTGGAAAATGTTATGTCCAGGGAAGATTTTCCCCGTGCCGAGCCCGGTGCCGTTCTATCGGGTAAATATGTACCCGGAATTTCCGAAGCATACCTGGAGGCGGCTGTTCAAAATATAAATATTTCTCAAATCGGCCAAAACCGTTATAAGATAGTGGCGGCCTATGACCACAATACCCTGGACTCACTTATTGAACCCCTATGTAAGAAGCTTAATGTGAACCTGGTAAAAATAAATCCGTCTGCTCATTCACCCCAGGGCTGGTCTGTCCATAAAAAACTTTTACCCCGTATATCCCAGGCGGTGGTGGAACAAAAAGCAGACATGGGCATTTTATTTGAGTCCAATGCAGACAGAATAATCCTGGTGGACAATCAGGGCCAGGTAATTCAAGAAGATCTATTAACAGCTTTATTCGCGCTGATAGCCCTCAAATCCCAAGGAGGACCGGTGGTTGTTCCGGTAACGGCCCCCAAAGCAATAGATCACATGGCGGAACAATATTCCGGAAGAGTAGTACGAACCAAAACGGCGGTTCAGGACTTTTTGGATCACTTAATACAAGAAGAAGAAAAGGCCGGTGTAAAGGGTGGTTCCTTTTCCCAGTTTCTTATGAACTTTGACGGTCTTTTTGCCTTCTGTAACCTGCTGGCATTCATTTCCGACCAGAATATCACCTTGGGAGAACTCAGGGATGAGATTCCCACCTTCTTTATGGATAAAAGGGACGTATCAGTACCATGGGAGGCAAAGGGCCGGGTAATTCGAAAGCTCATCGGAGAAAGAACCTCTGAAAACATGGAATTATTGGACGGGGTAAAGGTATTCCACCCCAATGGATGGACCCTTGTACTACCTGATCCCGAAGAACCCGTATGCAGGGTGTTCAGTGAAGGAGTTTCCATGGAAGCCGCGGAGTCATTATCCGACTTTTATATTGACAAGATAAATAACATTGTGGGTGAGAGTAAAGAGGTGGGCTAGCAATAAAAAGTCTCCCGCGACAATAAATACGCAGGAGACTTTTTTATTTACTTAATTATGAGCTTTTACTCGCTGCACCCTGGGGAACCGGTTTCGGTTTAATCAGGGGACCTCCCGTGGGGATTACCGTGCGCTCAAACACCGTATTCAACACAACCGCGACAGCGGTGTAAAGGCCAAAGAGACCGGCGACAAAGAGAGCGGGACCGGATACCATATGCATGGAATGGGGAAGCCAGTGAAGATCCATTAAAGCCACCACCGGTACTGCCACATCAAGGGCTAAAACTACGCCCAGCAAGCTCAATGGGGATTTGAAATATCCCGGTGTCCAGGTTAACAAAGCTATGGCGAGGGCCAACCACGCCCAGCCGTCTATTCTAGCATCAAGCGGCCATCCATAGATGCCGGCAAAATATTTAAAAATAAGTTCTAACCCGGTGACAAACATGAAAAACGCCGAGAAAAATGTAAAGATATTACCACCAAGAACATTACCATGCTGTAATTCCATAACACCCACAATAACCTGTACAACAAATCCACCTACCAACCAAATACCCAGTAGGGGAATTGCCGCTCCTTCCACTTGACCTGTATGCACGGCAAAGAATGTAAAGCATGCCATTGCAAGGGCTACTAAACCCGCGGGGCCCGGATTGGCCGGTGCGTGTCCGTGTGACATAAAATTTCTCCTCCTCAAAGCATATTTTTTAAATTAATTATTTTATATTTGGCTTTGTTGCCGGGTTTTTCCACTCACCCCCCCTTTTATTAATAACCAGTAAACTAATAACCAATCGTTACAGGCTAATTATTGCAAAATAGTGTCACTTTTCTATATATTCATGCTAATTGATTGTTTTTAAAAGTTAATGGTCATGTTAAGCCTTAAATGGTAAATCAGTATTGGATTATTTATTTATAAGTGTAAATTTAATTATACACAATGTAAACAGTCAAAGGTCAAACCCTCAATTTATTATCTACAATAGGGACAGATATAAAAAAGAACCCACATTTTTGTAGGTTCTTGTGTATACTAAAGTTTACGCTGATACTATATTCGCATTATCAAGGACATTGTAACTATTACTATACAAACGATAATTTATGTCCGGAAAGATATTGTTTTTCTGCTCCAACTCGTTGATCCAGGCTTCCTCAAGGCGATTGTACAGTATCTGTTCATATAAGCCGTTAAAGTTTAATATATGCCTTTTGGTCCGTTTCACGGCATAATCAACCATTGTCCCGGTGCTCATAATGAAAGCCCAGTCGCTGCTTTGGGCCAGTAACAATTCCCGTGCGGCCTGTTTAAGGGCCCTGAGCAGCAACCCCTCCGCCATTGGAAAGCGGTCCGCCAATTCGGTCATTCTGTCCGCCGCCATGTGCAAATGCCTGTAAATCCAATCATTTGCTGTACAAAGCCAAACCTCATTATAACCTTTATTACCCCAGGTGGAAGCACATGGTCGCGCAACCTGGTTACAGGGGAACATTTTCAAATACTCACTGGGGGTTATCAATTCTATTGTATCCTGGTCATAATGAAACTTTCTCAATAAATATTCCAGAAAAATAGGTCCCTCAAACCACCAGTGACCGAAAAGCTCGGCATCGTAAGGTGCCACTATTACCGGCGGGCGTTCCATTAATGATGACAGGTGTGCCACCTGGTGCTGCCGGTTAAAAATAAAATTTCCCGCGTGCTCAACAGCCCTCTGCCAGGCCCAATGCGGGTTATAGGGTTGTTTATCTTCCGTACGACCGGTAATTCTATAGTATTTTATTCCGGTATGAATTCGAATACCGTCGGGATGAATGTAGGGCTTAATGTAATCAAAATCAAGCTCAAAACCAATATCCCGGTAGAATTCACGATAATTAAAGTCACCCGGATAACCTTCATCGGCACTCCATACTTGTTTTGATGATTCAATATCCCTTCCAAAGGCTGCTACGCCACTGGGGCAAAAAACCGGTGCAAATACTCCGAAACGCGGCCGGTGAGAGGCGTAAAGAATTCCATGGGTGTCGGTGAAAAAGAATTTAATACCGAATTCCTTTAAAATATCATCTATTCCCGGCGCGTAAGCGCACTCCGGCAGCCATATACCCCTGGGGGCCCTTCCGAAATTTTTAATATGCAGATCAACTGCCGCACCTATCTGCGCCCTCACGGCGTTAGGGTTCACCATCATAAGGGGTAAAAAACCATGGGTAGCGGCGCAAGTGGTAACTTCCAGCCGGCCCCGGTCTTCCAGGTGCTTAAAGGCCTTCACCAGATTACGCTGGTATTGGTTACAAAAAATGTCTTTTGTACGGTAAAATCTGTCCCGGTACATTAAAGCTGTGTCGTGAAATGGCGTTCCCGACGTGCGGTGAACCTCTTTTTCCGCCAGTTCTATAAGCTTGTCCAGGTGCCTCACATACCGCTCCTGCAGGAGCCCGTCCGTTAACATAGAGGCCAGAGGGGGTGAAACGGAAAGGGTTACTCTAAAGGGAACCCCCTCTTTATCAAGCTTGTTAAAAGCTTCAATTAAAGGAATATATGTTTCTGTTATGGCCTCAAATAGCCATCTTTCTTCCAAAAAGTTTTCATGCTCCGGGTGTCTTACATAAGGTAAGTGAGCATGTAGCACTAAACACAGATAACCCTTTGCCACAATATCGCTCCTTTTAATTTAAAACGTATTGGTCATCTCCAGGATTGTCCCTGTCCGGGGGAACTAACACCGGGGGAACTTATACCCAACGGTACAACTCCCTTCTTTAATCCCATTTGCTCAACCAGCATGGGGGAACTCATCCCGTAGGAATAACCGCTCAGAATCCTGTAGATATCTTCAATCCACATCCATTCTTCATCCAATACGTCGGAAAGTGATTCTCGCGGGGTGGTTACCATATTGGAACGCAGGAGGGTTACGAACCTTCCATCGGGAAAAACTCTTCCCAAATCCACACAAAAGGTGCTGTTGGGTTTGCCAACATTGATATGCCAGTTATCATCCTGGTTTCCCAAACTTATGTCAGTATACCCCACGGCATTTTGACCGCTAAAATTATTCCCCACAACTTCGTAGACCCTTAAAACCGGTCGTGAGACATTCCAGGCTCCCGGGCCGTAACTGGAATTGAATTCCTCCTGTTTAGTGGCGGATATTTCCCAGTAGGCATAAAGCCAGTGAGGATCTCTAACCATTAATACCAGTCGATCTATGCCGTAATTACGGGGCAATTCCATTTCCGGAGGTGGTTCCGGCTTGGGTTTTTCCACCTGTAAATGTGGAAAAACCAATTCTTCCGCCAATTCCTCATTAAATTTTAACTGAGGCTTTTGAGCAATATCCGTCCGTTGATACCGCAAAAGCCATAAAAAAACGGCCAGGAGCAAAAACAAGATTACAGCCCCGAGGACCAAAGTCAGTACTACATTCATGCAGTGCCCTCCTTCAGTTTTTTATTTCTACCGCAACAGTATTTATTTACAACTTATAAGAAAGTGTGTTTGACCATAGTATGAACATAAGCCACTGAAATCTGTCATTACCAAGGCATTCTTTATTATTGCCAAGTGCTGACGGGTTTATAAATAAAAATTTGAACCAATTAGAAGAGAATCCGCGCGTGAAGATTTAATAGAAGGAAATGGCAAACAATTATATTGATTTAAACAACCAAATTAAGCATTTGCTGTTTAAATATTAATTATGTAAAGTATAATCAAGTATTAGAAAAATGAAATTAAAGGACAAATTATGGAAAATAAAACTGCATCTCATAAAAGTAAAGTACTAAGTATTTTATCGAAGGCTTACCCTGACAAGACAACAACCGGACTAAAATTCAAAACCCCCTTTCAGTTACTGGTGGCAACAATGTTGTCAGCCCAGTCCACGGACAAGCAGGTAAATAGTATTACCGAAAAATTGTTTGGCCATTACAATAAGCCGGAAGATTTTGCCTTATTAGAACCTGAAGAGCTGGAGCCTTTTATAAAGGGTTGCGGCCTTTATAGAAATAAAAGCCGCAACATCATTAAGACCAGTGCTATTTTGGTTAACAATTATGAATCACAAGTACCTAACAGTTTTGAAGAATTAACCAATTTACCGGGGGTAGGGAGAAAAACCGCCAATGTAGTCTTAAATATAGCCTTCGGTCTACCCACCATGCCGGTTGACACCCACGTTTTCCGTGTATCACGGCGGTTGGGTCTTGCCTATGGAAAAACGCCGGAACAAGTGGAAAGGGAATTACTCAAAATTGTACCCCCCGGGCAGAGGGGCAATTTTCACCATCGTCTAATCGAGCATGGAAGAACCACATGCCGCGCCCGCAAACCATTATGCGAAAAATGTGTTTTTGGGGAATGCTGCCCTAGCCGGAAAAGAAACAACCGTGATCTGCAACTTTAATTCAGCCGGGGAGGTGTTTTGTTTTTGCACATCGTATTGGTAGAACCTGAAATCCCGGGCAATACCGGAAACATATCCCGCACATGTGCCATAACAGGTTCGGAATTACACTTAGTCAAACCGCTGGGGTTTTCCGTTGATGACAAACATTTAAAGAGAGCCGGTTTGGATTACTGGCATTACCTAAAAATACATTACCATGAAAATATAAATGAACTACTGGCGCTCTACCCGGATCACCGCTTCCATTTTGCCACCACCAAGGGAGCAAAGTATTACACATCGGTTCAATATAATAATGATGACTTTCTTGTATTTGGAAAAGAAACGGAGGGCTTACCGGCTTGGCTGCTCTCGGAGTATAAAGATAGGTGTATCCGCATTCCCATGAAGGGAAATGTCAGATCCCTTAACCTTTCCAATTCCGTGGCCATTGTCCTTTTCGAGGCCTTGAGGCAGCAAGGCTTTCCAGGCATGACATAATTATTGAGGTATACAGATTGGTTGTGATAACATAAATATACACTGATAATCCGGAAAGGCGTGTTTCTATATGAATCTTACCGTTGATGAACTGCAAAGGGATCTTGCAAGTTATGGTTATATAGCAGAAAAGGAACTGGCAACAACTGTTTTTCTGGCACTGAAACTGCAGAAGCCGCTTTTGGTGGAAGGAGCACCTGGTGTAGGTAAAACTGAAATAGCTAAAGCAATGGCAAAAGTCTTAAAAACAAATCTTATCAGGCTGCAGTGTTACGAGGGTTTGGACGAAAATAAAGCCCTTTACGAATGGAATTATCAAAAGCAATTATTGAAAATACAAATAATGAAGGAAAGTGTTTCCTCAGAAGAAATTGAAAGGAATCTCTTTGGCGAAGAGTACCTTCTGACCCGCCCCCTCTTAAAAGCCATCAGTTCAAAACAGCAAGAAGTTCTACTTATTGATGAAATAGACAAAGTGGAAGCGGAATTTGAGGCATTTTTATTTGAGGTATTATCTGATTTTCAGGTATCCATTCCAGAATTGGGTACCTTAAAGGCCGCACATATCCCGGTGGTAGTATTGACCAGCAACGGCGAGAGGGAATTATCCGACGGGCTTAAAAGGCGTTGCGTGTATCTTTATATCGACTATCCATCCATAGAAAAAGAGATGCACATTCTAAAGATTAAGGAACCCGAAGCCGGCGAAGCACTTCGCCGGCAGATCGTCAGCGCCGTAAACTACATCAGGCACAATCTTCACCTGCGCAAGAATCCCTCCATAGCAGAAACACTGGACTGGGCACGGGCCATTACCGCCCTGGGTTACCGGGAACTAACCGCTGAAAGTTTTAAGCAAACCCTAAATATAGTGGTGAAAAATCATGATGACCAGGAAGTATTACAACAGGAAGAAGGAATACAAAAAATACTCCGAGACACTGGTAACCCTGGAATTAAGGGTAAACTCAAGCCCCTGGGTCAATTCCCTTCCACTAATTAGAGGAATTTCCCGGGGTTATGGAGAATAAAGGCGTAAGTGTTTTCAAAACCTTCAAACAACTTGTCTATCTTTTAGGCGAAGGGAGGTAAAGAGAGCCGTGCCGCAGGAAAGTAATCTAAAAGAATTGTCGTTTTCCGCCACCGACCATTCTTCACTTTATAATAATGTGCACAATATTTTTATTGCCATTGATTCCCGAGGGCGCATTGCGGTCTTTAACCCGGCGTGCGAAAAGGCTTTCAATGTTTCGGCTAAAAAAGCTCTGGGACGACTTGTAACGGATGTTGTGCCATTCACAGGTTTGATAAAGGTCTTAAAGACGGGAAAATCACACATTGGGCGAAAGTTTGTTCTGGGAAACACCCTTTATATTGCTAACCGCACCCCCGTTATAAAGAACGGTGCGGTAGTGGGAGCAATTGGTGTGGCTCAGGAAGTCAGTGAAATCCAACAGCTCGCCCGGGAGAGGGATGATTACAAATTAACGGGAATGGCCGGGCAAACCGTTATGCAGGAAAGTTCCGATGGATATCTTATTATTAATAACGAAGGTTATATCCTGTTTATTAATAATGCCCTGGCCGGCATTTTAGAACTGGATGCCGCAAGTGCCACGGGACGCCACGTAACCGAATTTTTACCGGAAACTGAGTTCCGCCTCTTGCCCTTTAAAGAATCACCTTCCGGCCAACCGGTTAACCTGCGGGGGAAAAAGGGAATGCTCTCCAGCTACCCCCTTAAACTGGACGGTAAGACCGCCGGTATAATCAACCGCATAAATTTTCACCGGGACGCCGCAAAGATAGAAAGGGAACAGCATGCTTTTCCCCGGCAATACGGGTGTCGCTACACAATAGATAATATAATCGGTAACAGTCCCCAAATGAAGGAGTTAAAAAAACTTATACGCAAAGTGGCCAGGGGACCTTCCAGTATCCTCATTACCGGGGACAGTGGTACCGGCAAGGAACTGGTGGCCCAAGCACTTCATACCCTATCAACCCGTAGGAACTGTCCCTTTATTAAAGTAAATTGTGCCGCCTTACCGAAAAACCTATTGGAGTCGGAACTTTTCGGCTACAGGGAAGGAGCCTTTACCGGAGCCAGAAAGGGCGGGCAAAAGGGCAAGTTTCAGCTGGCCCACGGGGGAACAATATTCCTGGATGAGATAGGTGATATGCCCCTTTCCATGCAGGCTAAATTACTCCGGGTTTTGCAGGAGAGAGAAATCGAAAGGCTGGGGGATAATAAGATTATTCCCATTGATGTACGGGTAATAGCTTCCACAAATCAAAATATCATAAAAATGGTAAGCCAGGGGACATTCCGAAAGGATCTTTACTACCGGCTGAATGTCATTAATTTGACGTTACCGCCCCTGAGGGAAAGACCGGAAGATTTGCACCTTTTGGTTCATCACTTTATAACCAAGTTTAATGCGGAATTCGGGTTGGAAATTGCAGGAATAACGGATGAAGTTCGGAATCTCTTTGAAACATATGAGTGGCCGGGAAATATAAGGGAACTGGAAAACATGATGGAAAGAGCCTTTAACCTTGTGGAAGGAAATTACATTGAAATAAAGCACCTTCCTCATTACATGCAAAACACACGGTTTCAGAAAAAAAGACCACCACCACTTCCAATAACTTACCGGCACTTATCGAACAGGTACAGAAAAAGGCACTGGCCAGGGCACTTATCAACAATAACGGCAATAAAGCCCGGGCCGCCCAGGAACTAGGGATTTCCAGGGCCTGGCTATATAAAAAACTTAAGCATTATAACATTGAGATACCCTAGATCAAATGACTAGGACAAAAAATGCCCCCTTTTAAAGCGTACAGGGGGAATTTTTTATTATTAAGTAGAAGCAAATAACCAGCACCCTGAGATATGGTGGTGATAAAAACAAATGGAAACCAAAGAATTAATCTTTGCTTTATCCTCTAAAGATATAAGGTTGAAAGTTGTAGCTAACGTTGAGGCTCTAATAACAAATCCCGAAGATGAGGATAAAATACCCTGCTGGGCCGAAATATGGCCCGCAGCACGGGGAATATCCCATTGGGCATGGAATAATCTTTCCTTCCATGGTGAGGACCTTCTGGAATTGGGTGCGGGATTGGGACTGCCGGGTATAGTATGTGCCCTCAAAGGGGCCGTTGTAACGTTTTCGGACTTCAACCCTTCAGCATTGAAGCTTGCCATACAAAACGCAGAAATTAATGGAGTCCACACAGCGAACAAATTTTTGGGGGATTGGCGTAAGTTTAATTTGAAACAGCGTTATAAATGGATTTTATGTTCAGACGTAACCTATGATCCCAAGCTTAATATTTATATATTGAACATTATCCAGAATAATTTAAGCCCCGGCGGAAATTTACTTGTGGCCCATCCCGGGCGCCCCGCAACATTTGAATTCCTGAACAATCTGGAAAAAATATTCAACTGGCAAAAAATTAATACCGAAATTCCCATTTCCATAGACGACCCTTACTTCCCACATTATAATATTCATATCCACCATTGGAAACAGTTGGATTAAGAGAGGTGAATAGGCATGTTTGTGCATCTTCATGTACATAGCGAATACAGTCTCCTGGACGGCGCAGCCCGGATTCCCATCACCGTAAAAAAGGCGGCGAATATGGGCATGCCTGCTCTTGCCATTACTGATCACGGAACAATGTTCGGGGTAGTGGATTTTTATAAAAAGTGCAAGGACGCCGGAATCAAACCCATTTTGGGCTGTGAAGTATACGTGGCACCCCGGACAATTGCCGACCGGACGCCAAAGGTTGACGATAACTTGTACCATCTTGTTCTACTGGCCGAGAACAATGAAGGTTATAAAAATCTTTTACAAATAGTATCCATCGCCTTTACTGAAGGTTTTTATTACAAACCGCGGGTGGATAAACACGTGCTGAAGAAATACAGTGAAGGATTAATTGCCCTTAGCGGTTGTATCGCCGGTGAGGTTGCCAATTATTGCATCCGGGATGACCTGGAAACAGCAAAAAAGAAGGCCGCCGAATACCAGGATATATTTGGACCGGATCACTTTTTTCTGGAATTACAGGACCATGGTTTTGAGGAACAACGGGTAGCCAATAAAGGGTTAATGCAAATTAACAAGGAAATGGGTATACCCATGGTTGTAACAAATGATGTGCACTATACAGAAAGGGATCACTGGGAAATGCAGGATATATTGCTCTGCATTCAAACCGGCAAAACCGTCGACGATCCCGGGCGTATGAAATTCCAATCCCAGGAATTATACCTGAAAAGCAAAGAGGAAATGTCCATGCTTTTCGGAGAACTCCAGGAAGCAATGGATAACACCGTGGCTATTGCAGAAAGGTGCAATGTGGAACTGGAATTCGGCACACTGCACCTACCCGACTTTTCGGTGCCTGAGGGGCATACCATTGACAGTTACCTGGAAAAGCTTTGTTTAAAGGGAGTGGAGTGGCGGTACGGCAGCATGACGCCCGAAGTTAAAGAAAGGCTTGACTTTGAACTTTCCGTAATCCGCCAGATGGGTTATTCTGAATATTTCCTGATCGTCTGGGATTTTATTGACTTTGCCCGCAGGAATAATATACCCGTGGGACCCGGGCGTGGTTCCGCCGCCGGCAGCGTGGTAGCTTACCTCCTGGGGATTACCAATATTGACCCTCTGCGGTACGATTTACTCTTCGAACGTTTTCTTAACCCGGAAAGGGTATCAATGCCCGATATTGACATTGATTTTTGCTTTGAACGGCGGGGTGAAGTAATCAATTATGTCACCCAAAAATACGGGGCTAACAAAGTGGCTCAAATAGCTACCTTTGGCACCATGGCTGCCAAAGGAGCCGTACGGGACGTGGGCAGAACGCTGGGAATGTCATATGCCGAAGTAGATAAGGTGGCAAAGCTTATCCCCGCTGAATTAAAGATGACCATAGAAAAGGCACTGGAGGATTCCCAAGAGCTAAAGCAACTGTACGAACAAGATGAACAAATTAAAAAGCTTATTGATACGGCCAGCTTATTGGAAGGAATGCCAAGACACGCGTCTACACACGCAGCCGGTGTGGTTATTACCAAGGAACCGCTAACCCATTATGTACCCCTCTATAAAGCAGCCGAAGGACCTTTGACCACCCAGTTTGCAAAGGACCCGGTGGAGGAACTGGGGCTGTTAAAGATGGACATGCTGGGATTAAGAACACTTACGGTTATTGCCGACGCTCTGCGGCTTATAAAGGAAAGTTCAGGGGATGATATCAACATCGAAGAAGTGCCCCTCGACGACCAGAATACATTTGAGCTATTATGCCGCGGTGACAGTGTTGGTGTATTCCAACTGGAAAGCAGCGGCATGCGTAACCTGCTTAGGGACTTAAAACCCGAGGTTTTTGATGATCTAATAGCCCTTGTGGCACTGTACAGGCCCGGTCCACTGGGAAGTGGTATGGTTGAAGACTTCATCAAGAGTAAGCATGGTGAAAAAAAAGTAGAATACCTGCACCCCAAGCTGGAACCCATATTAAAGGACACTTACGGTGTTATTTTATACCAAGAACAGGTAATGCGCATCGCCAGCGATCTGGCCGGATTTACACTGGGCGAGGCCGACATTCTGCGCCGGGCAATGGGCAAGAAAAAGCCGGAAATAATTGCAAACCTAAGGGCACAATTTATCGAAGGCGCTGCCAAGAATAATATAGACGAATCCATTTCCGGGCAAATCTTTGATCTCATGGAATATTTTGCGGGATACGGATTTAATAAAAGCCACAGTGCTGCTTACGCTATGGTGTCTTACCATACTGCTTACCTGAAGGCTAATTACCCGGTGGCATTTATGGCAGCATTATTGACTTCGGTCAAGGATAATACCGATAAAATAGCCGCCTATATTGAAGAATGTAGAAGACTGGGCATAAAGGTTCTCCCCCCGGACGTAAATGAAAGCCAGGAAGATTTCAGTGTATCCTCCGGTAATATCCGTTTCGGCATGGCGGCAATCAAAAATGTGGGACTCTCTGCCGTGCGCAAGATAATTGATAACCGCCAAGCTAACGGGTTATATAAAAACTTTGCTGATTTTTGCCGCAGACAGGATACCAAGTTCTTTAATAAACGTCTCCTCGAAAATCTAATAAAAAGCGGTGCCTTTGATTCCCTTAATCACCGCCGCTCACAACTGCTGGCTTCTGTGGAAACCGGTCTGGGCCTGGCCCAGCAAGCACAGCGCGACAAATCCACAGGGCAATTGTCACTTTTGGATTTTTGGGAGGAAGATACCGATGCGACTCCAATGATTGATCTCCCCAATATTGATGAATTTCCCCGGTCCCAGTTATTGGCTCAGGAAAAGGAGGCTCTGGGACTTTATATCAGCGGGCACCCCCTGGAAGAATATAGAAACACTATCAAGATGTATGCCACTTGTGCCATCGCCGAAGTTAATGAAAAAGATCAAGGATCCCCAATAACCGTTGGCGGAATGATTACCAGTACCAAACGTATTACAACCAAAAATGGTGACCCCATGGCTTTTGTGGGTGTAGAAGACCTCACCGGCTCAGTTGAAGTGGTTGTTTTCCCCCGTACTTATCAAAAATACGGCCGGCTATTAAACCCGGATACCCCCGTTTTACTTGAAGGCAGAATTGATAAAAACGGCGAGGGCATCAAGATTATCGCTGACTCGGTAAGGGAACTACAGAAAAATATCAGCGGAGAATTATACCTTAAGATTCAGAATACCGACAAAACATTCCTGCAGCAGATTCAAAGGGTACTCAAGAATTTTCCGGGGCATACACCTGTTTACCTGTATTTTCCCAAGGAAAAAAAGATGGCCCGGACAAATACCGACTTCTGGGTGGATCTAACGCAACCTGTGGTGGAAGAGTTGACACAAGTTTTGGGTTCGGAACAAGTAAAAATTAAGCAGGTTGAATCCAATTGATTTCGACCTTTGGAATAACTTGTCACTTGGATACCCGTATGATATTATTGGTGTAAAATAAAGAAACGTGGGGTGTTATTTATGCCAAATGAAATATACGCGTCCGATCATATTATTATCAAAGCCCTGGACAACGGTGTTACCATTATCGGATTAACCCGTGGTAAAGACACAAAATTTCATCATACGGAAAAACTGGACCGGGGCGAAATAATGATTGCTCAATTTACCGAACATACTTCTGCCATAAAGATAAGGGGAGCCGCTGAAGTGTTAACAAAACACGGTAGAATATGCACAAATGATTAAAATGGTATCCAGGGTTTTAGCTCTGGATATATTATTTTGAAGTTTACTGAAAATTTTTAAAAGGTTAGTCTCCCTTTAAGTTTTAGAAACTACTAAAGGAGGCTTTTCTGTGTGGAGAGTTATTTACATAGCCCCCAACAGAAAAGAAGCCGAAAGAATTCAACAAATTCTGTCTTCGGAAGGCTTACTGGTTAAACTTCGTTCTCTGGGTTCTCCTCAGCATAGAGACAGCGGTTCCTTTGAAATACTGGTTCCCGAATCGGAAGCTGATGAAGCTTTGGAGATAATGAATTTCAGCTAAAAACGGTATCCCTCTTGTATATTTGGCGCCATTCAGAACAAGTTAATAGCATGCATTATAGTATTTGGGAGGGAAAAGCTTGCAGAGAATAGCCCTTTTAACCAGCGGCGGAGATTCTCCGGGTATGAACGCCGCCATTAGAGCAGTGGTACGTAAATCCATTTATCACGGCAGGGAAGTCATCGGTATACGCCGGGGATTTGCGGGTTTTATCGAGGCGGATATGGGACCCATGAATTTAAGTTCGGTAGCCGATATCATTCACAGGGGTGGGACCATACTTCGCACCGCCCGTTCAGAGGAGTTCAAGACCGCCGAGGGTCGACAAAAGGCATGGGAAAATGTGGGCCGGTTTGGAATCCAGGGTTTGATAGTCATCGGGGGTGACGGTTCATTTGCGGGTGCCGACGCTTTTTACAGGGAGTATAATCTCCCTGTAGTTGGTATTCCCGGCACAATTGATAACGATATAACAGGTACCGATTTTTCTATCGGTTTTGATACGGCTGTTAATACGGTGGTAGAAGCAATTAATAAAATTCGTGATACGGCAACATCCCATGAGAGAACATTCATTATAGAGGTAATGGGTCGCAACTCAGGTGCTATTGCCCTTACCGCCGGGCTTGCCGGGGGCGCGGAATCAATACTGATCCCTGAGAGAAAGTATGATCTAGCTGAAGTATGTGAGAAGTTAAAACGAGGATACCGGAGGGGCAAACTCCACAGCGTCATTGTAGTAGCAGAAGGTGCAGCAAGCGGAATAGATATAGGCAATGAAATAAAAAGTGAAACTGGTTTAGATACCAAGGTCACCATACTGGGACACCTGCAACGAGGAGGTACCCCCACCGCTTTTGACAGAAACTTGGCCAGTATGATGGGAGCAATGGCGGTGGATCTCTTAATACAAGGGGAGAAAAAAAAGATGGTGGGTATGGTGGCAGGGGAAATAGTAACACTGGACATGGACGAAGCCTTCAAAGAAAAAAAACCAATTGACCTTGAACTGCACGGGCTAGCCGGTATTTTGTCCATTTAAGGGGGAATAAACTTGCGTCATACCAAGATCGTTGCCACCATCGGGCCCGCAAGCGGGGATAAAGAAACATTGGTAGGTATGATTGAAGCAGGCCTGAACGTGGCAAGACTTAATTTTTCCCATGGAACTTATGATGAGCACCGGGCACGTATAAAAGCCGTCAGAGAAGCGGCAGCTGAAGTGGGGAAAAGCATTGCCATTTTGTTGGATACCAGAGGTCCGGAGATTCGCCTTGGAGTTTTGGAAAATGAACCCCTTTACCTGAGAACCGGTGATCTAATCACCCTCACCACTGAAGAAATACAAGGGACACAGGAAAAAATCTCCGTAACCTATAAACAGTTGCCCCAGGATGTTAATCATGGCGACACCATACTTCTGGCCGACGGGCTAATAGCCCTGAAAGTTATTCAAATAAAAGATAACGAGATAAAGTGCGAGGTTAGTAACGGTGGTGAGCTAAGAAGCCGTAAGGGAGTCAATGTTCCCGGCGTAGCGGTAAACCTTCCCGCGGTAACGGAACAGGATATTAAAGACATAAGGTTTGGTATTAAGTACAACCTGGATTTTATAGCTGCATCCTTTGTCCGCAAAGCGGAGGATATTCTAACTATTAAGAAATTACTGGAAGAAGAAAATGCCGACCTTGATATTATTGCGAAAATTGAAAATCAAGAAGCAGTAAATAACCTTGATGATATCATTAAGGTGGCCGACGGAATTATGGTAGCTCGCGGGGACTTAGGGGTGGAGATCCCCGCTGAAGAGGTGCCTCTCATACAAAAAATAATCATAGATAAATGTAACCGGGCCGGAAAGCCGGTAATAACAGCAACCCAAATGCTGGAATCGATGATTGATAATCCCAGACCAACGCGGGCGGAGGCCAGCGATGTTGCCAATGCAATTTTGGACGGCACTGATGCGGTAATGCTCTCCGGGGAAACAGCCGCCGGTAAATATCCTGCTCAAGCAGTTGCCACTATGTCCCGTATAGCCATAACCGCAGAAGCAGCCATTAATTATAAAGAAATCTTAGTACGTAAGGGCAGATATCTTTCAAGAACCGTAACCGACGCCATAAGTTATGCCACGTGTTCCACTGCCCATGATCTGGAAGCAGCGGCTATAATCAGCTCAACGGAATCCGGTTATACACCTAAAATGGTTAGTAAATATAAACCGAAAGCCCCGATAATAGCCGTAACACCTCACGCCAAAGTTTTGCGCAAACTAAGCCTGTCATGGGGTGTACAACCCCTCCTGGTAAGCCGCTCGGAAGACACTGATACAATGATATCTAATGCAGTTAAGGTTTCCCTGGAAGCCGGCCTGATAAAAGCCGGAGACCTTATAGTGATTACAGCCGGTGTTCCAGTAGGTGTCCACGGCACAACCAACTTACTAAAGGTCCACACTGTGGGGGATATACTGGCCCGGGGAACGGGAATAGGAGCAAAGGCGGTAACCGGTACGGTACGCATAGCGGGTACTTTCCAGGAAGCCGAGCAAAAGGTACAGGATGGAGACATCCTGGTGACAGTTGCAACGGAACGAGAGTTTATGCCTGTTATAGAAAGGGTCTCTGCAATTATCACCGAAATGGGGGGATTGACCTCCCACGCGGCAATTGTGGGGTTGGAATACGGTATACCTGTAATTGTGGGCGTGGAAGACGCAACCAATAGCCTGCCCGACGGGCAGGTGATTACCGTTGACGGCCAGCGTGGACTTATATATGCAGGGCCGGCCAGAGTACTTTAATTCTTATAAAGTAATATTTAATTAAATCCTTCTCCGGAAATGATATTCTGTGAGGAGGATTGTGTTTTATGTTAGATATAATTGTTGATTACCTGGGAACCCTTGGTGTAGGAGGACTGCTCGTGGCCGTCTATATTGAGGCCTTGGGTCTACCTTTTCCGGGGGGAATAATGGTTATCTTGGCCGGGGTTCTCGCCGGTCAAGGGAAAATAGGTCTTGGCCCGGTAATAGGTGCCACGGTCTTAGGTTTTTCTCTGGGAGCTTCCACAGCTTTTTATTTGGGTAAAAATGTCGGGGAACCTCTTATGGAACGCTACGGTAGTTACTTGCACATTACTCCGGATTCCTTTTGCCAAGCCCAAAGATGGCTGGAACAATCCTCTGCGGCTTTTATACTCATCGGACGCTTCATTCCTATGGTCAGTAATTTAACACCGTATATAGCCGGGATGAGCCACCTCACTTGGCATAAATTTTTGTTTTATAACTCTATTTTCGTCCTTCTCTGGTCAGGTTTTCATATTTCTCTGGGACTGTTCTTCGGTCATAACTGGCAGCACCTTGTAGCCGAAACACAAAGTAAGCTGCTGTTTATAGCCCCGGGACTCCTTATTTTATATATGATTATTAAATATTTACAATTAAATCGTAAAAAAAAGATTATGAAATAATAAATAGTTATTTTTCTCATAATCCAGTGGTTTTTGGGCTTTTTATGCAGGAAATCATTACCTAATGTCGAAATTTTTAAATAAAACGGCAAACTAGTACAGTTTTTTACTTAATGGGAGTCACTACCATGCGAAAAATTCATGTCGATTCGCTATCTCCCGGCATGAAGGTGGGACGGCCTGTTTTTAACAGCCGGGGACAAGTTCTCCTCAATGCCGGGGTAGAATTAACCAAGCGATATATTGAAAAGCTAAAAGTAATGGGAATACCCTCTCTATATATTGATGACGGCTTTTTATCAGATGTACAGGTAGATGATGTAATTACGGACGAAGCAAGAACTAACATCAAGAAAAAAGTTCGTGATTTTTATACACGCTTGGAATCGGAACCCTCTGCGGCACAAACCGTAATTGGAATGAAAGATATTAATAATCTTGTTAATGAGATAATTGATCAACTATTGGAATCAAAAGATATTGTCGTCAATATCATGGATATACGTACACTGGATGAATATACTTTCGGGCACTCTGTTAATGTATGTGTTTTGGCATTAATGACCGGTATTAAGCTGGGCTACAGCAAGGCCAAACTATATCACCTGGCTATGGGCGCTCTTCTCCATGATGTGGGCAAAACTTGTATCCCTGAACATATTTTAAATAAACCCGGGAAATTGACCGATGAAGAATTTAATGAAATTAAAAAACACCCGAACTATGGTTATGAAATTTTAATTAAGAATCCATGCGTCAGTCGTTTATCAGCCCTGATAGCACAACAGCACCATGAACGGCTTAATGGAGACGGGTATCCTTATAACCTTAAAGATGATGAAATACATGAACTTGCGAAGGTCACCGGCATGGTGGATATATACGATGCACTTACGGCGGACAGAGTTTACAGGCGAGCGCTTCCTCCCCATGAGGCTTATGAAATGATTTCTGCGTGCGGGGATTATTATTTTGATTTCCACCTGGTACAAGCGTTCCTGCACAATGTAGCGGCTTTCCCTTCGGGCTCTCTGGTCAAACTTAATACCGGAGAAACAGCCGGTGTAATTGAGACTTTTCCCGGTTACACAAAGCAGCCAAAGGTTAGAATTCTCCTTTCAAGCAACGGGCAACCACTCAAAAATAAACGCGAAATATGGCTGGCGGAGGATTACAATGTTTTTATAACCAGTGTGATTGATGATGAATCAGAACTGAAATTAATCAAAAAAAAATTATCCTTAAATTAAAAAAACCCTGCAGCTTAATTCACTGCAGGGTTTTTTCTTACTTGGGCTTTATTTCAACATCACCGGCAGCGGCAAGTTTGTCACCTTTAATAGCCAGTACGCCCCTGACGCCGGGAATACTGAGGGCAAATTCAACTGCCTTCTGTACATCTTCTACATCCTTGACCAAATTAGCGGAGGCAGTTGCCACTGCATCGGCCAATGGGACTGAGGGAGCAAGTACAACTACGGCATCGGCCTTTCCCATACTAACAGAATGTCCGATGGTACCCGAAGAAGTACAAATACCCAGTGGGGTTTGATGAGGCTTTACCCGCAAGGCAATGCGGTTGCTAAAGGGTGAACTCCCCGCAAATACACCTATATTTCTAATTTTGGAACTCCGCAAATATATGTCTCCTCCGTTTTCTACGATCACTTCACCGGAATAGAGACTCAACAATCGCCCCACCGTTTCAGAAAAAGCTCCGGCAACAGCAGCCATGGGCCCTACACCCGCTTTGGCAGCCTCCTTTGCCATCCGCAAAGCTATTTCAGGTGCGGAAGAAGGGGGGGAATAGGGGGATAGGGAACGGGCAAATTGACCATCTGTTTCTATAAACCCCTCCAACTCTCGCCTCACCGTCAGAACCTTCTGCCTAACCGTTTCCACCAGATCATCCTTGAATTTATTGCTGGAGATCCCTATATCCAAATCGGTTTCTTTCACCAATACCCTGAAAAATTTCAAATCCTGCTGGCGGTTTAATAAACGGTAGGTACGTTCTTCGCCCCTCGTCAATTAAAAACGAACCTCCATGGCCTTAACCGGGCATATTTTGGTACAAAGGTGACATACAACGCACTGATCGCTATCAAAATGTACATCCATCGAAGGACGCTCCAGATAGAGAGCTCCAGAGGGACAAATTGCGGTACAGGCCCCGCAACTGGTACAATGCTTCTCATTACGGGTAATATTCTCCGTGAGGGTATGCACCTGAACTCCTTGCTGGCGTAAATACTCCAAACCCTCTTTATTTTTTTCTCCGGTAATTTCCATAACCATGGTTCCTTCCTTTTGAGGATTAACATTTGCTTTTAATATATTAACCACCAAACCGTAATCACTTACCAGGCGATATATAATCGGTTGGTCTGCAATGGTAGCGTCAAAACGCAACACTATTCTTTTTGGCGACATCCCGCCTCACTCCCCACATAATATTTTCAAATCCCGATCCTATATTAGCCCTTTAGTGGTTTACCCTTTAATCCTTCCGCAGCAGAAGGAAGAAGTTGACTGGGCTCTCCCAAAGTGAATTCACCGGTATTAATCCATTCCTTGAGTAACGCGGCAATCTTCCTGGCTCTGGGGTAACTGGACAGCGGAGCAGTAGGTACTTCTTTGCCGTTTACAATAATCTTACCCGATTTAAGCTCTGCATAACTGGCCAGCCTGATATATCCCGGTTTAGCATTGGGATATGCCTCACCGTAATCAATTACCGGAGCGTATAGATCTTCGTCCTTAACTGCTGCATTACGGCATATCTGTTCATTCAGGATGGGAATAGGTACACCTATTCCAACACTTAAAGTAGCGCCATAACCCAGGTAACTTGTTCCCACCAACCATTCCGGTTTCATTTGTTTAAGATCACCAAGAACTGACAAAGTACCACCTGCGGGTCCTTTCTGTTCCCCGTTATCTCCTGTTAAGAAATATTCCGGAAAGTGTTGTGTACCGTTCCAGACCACATAACCTATTCCTCCACCCAGGAAAATACGGGTACCGACACCGATTGTTGAGAAATCCGGATCTTTAAGCAATGGGCTCAACTGCCCGGAAGTGGAATAGTGGGCGTTACCCAGATTTGGTTTTAGCATTCCTAAATAAGTATAAACGGTGCGGGAAGTCAAGTTGACACCGCAATTATAACTCTGATAGGCATTTCTGGGGTTAAATAAAATCGCTTCGTTAATATCGTCCAACGTTATATTGGTTTCAATTTCCCTACGGGGGTAACAGTCAGTACCGTAACCCTGCGCACGCAATCTAACCGGCCTTCTGGCCACCAAATCTTCAATTACATGACCGCCTCCGTATTTAAACTCGCCGGGATAGTTGCTGTTCAACGGATCATCATCCGGCAAGGCGGTTGCTCCCAAATAAGCATCCACTGCAGCAATACCACCATAGGCAGGAACATTATTCAACCAAACCTTATGCATTTTTATCTTTGGCGTAGTATGACCAAGGTTCAGAAAAACTCCGGAGGAGCACATAGGAGCGAATGTTCCCGTGGTTACCACATCAACCTCTTCAGTTGCCTTTTCCACCCCTTTTTCTTCTACAATGGAAATTAACTCTTCGGCGGTAACCACTACTGCTTTTCCTTCTTTGATCTTGGCGTTAATTTCTGCGTAACTCTTTTCAATTGCCATAAATACACCTCCAGTAAGTGCTCTACTCCGACTACAAAAGCCTCTTCCAGAAACAGAAGAGGCTTCATAGCAAAAGTCTCCTCTTATCTGTCAGAAGAATGATCTCTCCTGCAGGAATTAGCACCATACTCATACGAGCTGGTTGCCGGGCTTCATAGGGCCAGTCCCTCCACCTCTCCGGATAAGAGCACCAGATATTATTTTAAATTACTTTTATTAGTCTACCAGCTGATTATTACACTGTCAATAATTTTTTATCCTCTACTCACTACTAATCACGGAAAAAATAAAAGCTCCCATACGGGAGCCAACAAATGGATAAAATTATTGACCGGTCTGAGTGGCAAATTGCTCAGTTAACCTGTTTACAGCCCTTTTCTCAATTCTGCTTACGTAGGAACGGGAAATACCCAACTTTTTCGCTATATCCTTTTGAGTTTTCTTTGCCCCGTCGTTCAAACCGAAACGCATAACAAGAACTTTTCTTTCCTGGGGACTTAGTTTCTTTAAATGCTTCCACAGTTTTTCCTTATCAAGGAGACTTGCCACTTCATCCGTCACTAGTTCTGAATCAGTACCAAGTATATCTATGAATTGAATTTCATTACCTTCTTTATCAACTCCTATTGAATCAAAGAGGGACAATTCCGCCCTGTTCTTTTTCTTGGACCGGAGGTGCATTAAAATTTCAATTTCAAAGTCAAAGAGTAGCATGGTGGACATGCTTGATTTTTGAACGGGACTAGGGGGAGGGAGAGTGCAGCCTTTAGATTTTGGTCACTGTATAACAAAAAGAGTTTAAGAGAAATCGCTTGTGGGAGTTGCGGAAACCTCGGGTTAATACGGCCCGGGATTATTTATTTTAGAAGAAATTATTATACGTTGAAAAAATCTAACTGAGGAATTGAACAAATAATGAACGTTTAACCTTTAAATAATGATCATTGGAGTGGGTAGTATGTCTAAAAATCAAGTATCCAACCCCCTTCGGTATCCCGGGAGTAAGTCATCACTTACAGGGTATATTGCCGCGATAATAGAAGAAAACCTACTTTCCGGCTGTACTATTTATGAACCTTATGCAGGTAGCGCCATCGTGTCGCTAGAAATGTTGAACAAAGGGTTTGCCCACCGAGCGGTTCTTGTTGAACGTGACCCGCTGGTTTATGCTTTCTGGAAAGCGGTATTCACAAACGCGGAGGCATTATGTGAAGAAATTGAGGCGTTGGATGTCAGCATCGAAACATGGAATTCATTTCAACCATATAGAGAGGTTATTAACCCGGATGAATATTCAATTTTGGAATTAGGTTTAGCGGGCCTGTTCTTCAACCGTACTAATTTTTCAGGAATAATAGGCGCAGGGCCAATAGGCGGGTATAACCAGTCTTCTAAGTATACCATTGGCTGCAGATTTAATAGGTCAAGGATTATAGGGCAAATAAGCGAAATATCCCAACTAAAGGAAAGAGTTAATGTTATATTTGGGGATGCTTTGGGGTTTTTGGAAGCAAAAGAAGAAGAAATCGAAAAAAGTTTCAGTTTTGTTTATATTGATCCGCCATATTATGCACAGGGTAAAAGGCTGTATAGGTATTATTACGAGGATGATTCACATCAGAAATTAGCAGACTACATATTATCAAAAGAATTTCCATGGCTTATAAGTTATGATGATCACCCAAAAATTAGGGCAATGTATGCCAAAACACCAGTACAACAAATTAACCTCGACTATTCGGTAAAGACTTCCCGTAAGGGAAGAGAGTTATTAATTTCGAATCTTGTAATACCGCAACAATTTAAAGCGATTCTTAGGGAGGGGAATGTCGATGTACCAAATGTTATTATCAGTTAATCCCGAACATGTGGAGAACATCCTGCTTGGTAAAAAGCAATACGAATTTCGGAAAATCCGTTGCAGGCCGGATGTTGATAAAATCATTATCTATGCAACCTCTCCAAAGAAAATGGTTGTGGCTGAGGCGGAGATCGAGGAAATTATTGAGGATGATATTAACACGGTGTGGAAAAAAACGAAGGGGTTTGCGGGAATCTCCTACGCTTTTTATCGTACATACTATAAGGGCAAAAAAAAGGCAGTGGCATACAAACTACGCAATGTAGAAGCTTATGAGCAACCACGAAACTTATCCTATTACGGTATAAGCCATCCGCCACAATCTTTCATCTACTTAGGGGCTAATAGATATTGGGAGGGTTAAAATGTCTGGGAATAAACAGCTTTGAGATTAATATTGTCAAACTGGAAATAAAAAAGGCAAAAAATTGTTTCAGTGCTGGCACCTTATGCCAGCATTATTTTTTTAAGGAAACCTTCTTCAAAGGTTGTCTCAACCACGAATAAATTAAAGAAGGAATGGACACCTTTTTTCGACGATGAAGAAACAGTCAAGTCGGAGTTTTATAGCCAACTAATTGAGCAATATCTCATAAGTCCCGGAAAGGAAGGTAGGGTTATTTGTTCCGCCGGAATGTATTGAAAGGTGTCCGTTATTAAGAAAATATAAGAAACAGGTATGATGGGAATACGCTCTCCGTTAACCAGAAACACTTTCTAGCACAAAAAATAATTAATCGGGTGCCAGCATATGTTTGCTATGTAGAACCCTTTGGCGGGGGAGCTCACGTACTGATTCAAAAGCATCCTTCAACTAATGAAATCTACAACGATATCAACCAAGATGTCGTAATTTTTTCATGGTGCTTCGGCTGGATCCGGAACGGTTATATAAGGCCTGTGCCAGTCTACCTTATGCCCGTGCACTATTTAACCAATGGCGAAAGGAGCCGCTTTCGGAAGAGAGTTTTGAACGGGCCGTAAGATGGTTCTATTTAAACCGGTCATGTATTTCAGGTGATATGAGGTATCCTGGGTGGAAACACAGCAAAAAGAAGGAAAACCCGGCCAGTTATTATCAGTCGGCGTGTGAGTTGATACCGAAGGTAGCAAGACGGATGGACATGGTACAGCTTTGAATGTAGGGATTTCGGGTATATTAGTGAACTACCCCTCCCTTCGCTTTGCTCAGGAAGGGGCTTCCTGGACGAAGCGAATTCGCAGGTTTCCTGCTTCATCGTAACCCTGGCGGGTTAGCTCCACAGGCATAACGTCCCGTGGTTCCCACGGTAGGGAAGCTGTTATGCCGCTCCCAAGGCTCTTTTTAGTATATTCCGGGCTGCATTTACTGGAAATCAAACTCCTCTTGAGTTATAATTAATTTGAAGGGGTTGGTAATATGAATAAAATGGCTATAAATGAATTCTCTCACCTTCTCAGGAGACATTTAAACACCAATCTATTAGAAATCCGTCTTTTCGGTTCAACAGCCAGGGGTACTTCCACTTCCGAATCTGATATTGATATTCTAGTCGTAGTAGAAAACGAAAATGGATCAATTAGGGATAAAGTTATTGACATAGCGGTGGACATCAACATAAAGTATGATGTTGTAATATCGCCAATTGTAATGTCCCAAAAACGTTATCTTAACCCACTGTTTCAGGAAACAAATTTTCATAAGTCTATAGAAAAAGAGGGTATATCCTTATGAGCGTTGACCTGAGCCGGTGGCGTTTGGAAAAGGCAGAAAACACCTTTATTGAGGGCGATCAACTTTTAAAGTTGGGACTCCACCATGGTGCGGTAAATCGTTTCTATTATGCTGCATTTCACGCGGCCAGAGCCCTACTTGCTACTAAAAGACTAGATGCGGCTAAACATAGTGGGATTATTTCTTTGTTTAACCGTGAATTTGTTAAAAACCGAGTTGTTAGTAAGAGTGCAAGTAAAACGCTATCAAAGCTCTTTACGCTACGTTCAGAAGCTGACTATGATGATTTTAGAAGTTTTAGCCAAGAGGAGGTTATTGAGGCACGGACTGCTGTCCGCGCTCTAATTGGTGAGATTTCTGACATTCTAAACAAATAGCTTCAATGTGAGTAAAACAAATTACCCCTAAAGACCTTTCCTGGGTGGAAAGGTCTTTACCGCCATTTGGCGGTTTTTTTATTGTATAGGAAAGTATACTTTGAAGGGTAGCATTTTAACCCAAGTTATGGTAAAAAATAATTATGAGAAAAGAGTCGAAAATCAAAGAAATATTAAAAGCAAAATGGCCCGAATTTGAGGCTGTATATAAGCAAACAATACGCGATTGCGAAAGAGAAGCAGTAGAAAAAGTACTGGGGTGTGGTGATCCCAGAAACGGCTTTGCAGAATATTGGCGCTTAGAATGTAAGGGCAAGGAAAAGAAAATAGTACCGTTTACCTGCAAAAGTCGATTTTGCTCCTCTTGCGGCAAGATATATACAGATAAATGGGTAGAAAAAATGTCCAGAGAAATGGTTGATGTATCTCACCGTCATGTAGTTATGACAATACCAGAAGAATTAAGGTCATATTTTTACTGGAACAGAGACCTGATTCGTATATTGATAGATAGCGCAGCGCAGGTAATGAAAAGTATCATAAATGACAGAAAGAAAAATCGGGGTTTAACCCCCGGTATAATAATAGTAATCCATACTTTTGGCAGAGACTTAAAATTTAACCCACATATTCATGCTTTAATGACCGAAGGTGGATTAGATGAGAACGATAATTGGAAAACTATTGACTTTATACCCTATGCAGCTTTGCGTAAACGGTGGCAGCATTTAGTACTTAAGGCGTTCAGAGAACATTTTAGAAAAAACACAAAGGTAATAAACTTAATTAACAAATTATATAACCAAAAAGGAAACGGGTTTTACGTTCATGCTAAGACCAAGATGAAGAGTGCAAAAATAATAGCCAAGTACATAGGTAGATACATATCCAGACCGGCAATTGCTGAATCTAGAATAACAAGATGGGATGAACACGAAGTAGAATTCTGGTATGAAGATAATGAAACAGGAAAAAAAGAAAAAGTAGTAATGCCAATACTGCAATTTATCGGCCGGCTTTTAAGCCATATCCCCGAAAAACAATTTAAAATGGTAAGACATTACGGAATATATGCACGGAACAAAAGAACTGCCTCCAGAATAGCAGTTAAGTTATGGCAAGTAGAAAAAACACTTCGGGAGAAAAACATAAACGGTTATAAAGGAAAAATCAGTACAAACAAGAAATTAACTTATAGAGAACGAATGATAAAAGATTTTCAAGAAGACCCTTGTAAATGCCCGCATTGCGGAGCAGAAATGGAACTCGTGAAAATTTGGCACCCAAAATACGGGGATATCTATGACCTTTTTGAGACTGGGGTTGAGGTGAAAAAAAATGGGGAAAGGCAAAAGGAACAAGAAAGCCAAAAAGAAAAAAGAACAGCCATTAAAAGATACAGAGCAAACGATAACTTATCATTGTTTGCAATGTGATACAGAGGAAGAAATTCCAAAAGAAGTAGTAGAGTACTTTGATTTAATGGATTCAGGAGACCCGTCTGTTCCTCCCAGATTTTCATGCGAGCGATGTGGAGGAGAAATGCGACCGAAAGAACCGTTGGTAGACGAGAACATAGATGATATTTTCTAGAATGGGAGAACGCCTCACGAAGTGAGGCGCTTTTTTATGAGGCTACATCTAGGTAAGTGTTCTGATTATTATGAAAGGATATACCCTCTTTTTCTATAGACTTATGAAAATTTGTTTCCTGAAACAGTGGGTTAAGATAACGTTTTTGGGACATTACAATTGGCGATATTACAACATCATACTTTATGAGGAGCAGGATTCTTTATGTTACGTTTTTTTGTGGCGGTAATCATAACGGCCCTGGCAGTAATCTGGTTGCCTGTAACCGGTAGAATAAACTTAACAACTTTCGGCAAATAAGAATGAACACTATTTACCACAAAGCACCAATTCCGGTATGATTGAGCTGGAAAAATATCAATCATACGGGGAGAGGTATATGAATCGAGCAGAAAGGTGGCAAATGTACTCAAGAATCCAAGAATTAAAGAGTCTGAATTTAAAAATTTCCCAAATTGCAAGACATGTTGGTGTTTGCAGAAATACCGTTTATAAATACATCAACATGACGCCTGAAGAATATCATCAAGACCTTGAAAGGAGGGAAACCAGAAAGAAGAAGCTCGATGATTATCGAGACAAAATACTGGAATGGCTAAAAGAATATCCTGATCTATCCACAGCCCAGGTTTATGACTGGCTGCAAGAGGAGCACACCGAAATTGATGTTTGCGAAAGAACTGTGGGTAACTTAGTTAACCAATTGAGAAAGGAATATGCTATACCAAAAATAGTGTATAAAAGAGAATACGAAGCTATTCCTGACCCACCTATGGGTTACCAGGTACAAGTGGACTTTGGTGAAAAGAAACTCAAAGATCCTGATGGAATATTGCATAAGCTATGGTTTATTGCTTTCGTGCTCTCTAACTCCCGGCACAAGTACGTGGAGTGGTCGGACCGGCCATTTACCACGGCAGATTTAATCAGGATGCATGAAAATTGCTTTCGTTACTACGAAGGAATGCCGGTGGAATTTGTATACGACCAGGATCACCTCATACTGGTAAGCGAAAACCATGGTGACTTGATATATACTTACGAATTCGCAGCCTACCGGCAACAAAGGGATTTCAAAATTCACATGTGCAGGAAAAGTGATCCGGAGAGTAAGGGCCGCATTGAAAATGTAGTTGGTTATGTTAAGAAAAACTTTGCCCAACACCGTGTCTATCACAACTTGGACAAGCTCAACGAACAATGCCTGGATTGGCTGGAGCGCACTGGAAACGGTAAAATGCACAATGCTGTAGAACGGCACTTTAAAATCAACCCAAACATCAAATTAAAATTACCGCCAAACCCACGAAAACAGCACATAATTATTCCATACGACACAATAATACCGGGAAAACAGCATATTACCACCACCACT
>Ga0182240_100116_pt1 | contig 36901 bp, 51 predicted proteins | sample hydfrates4_PW_90_FD_145594 | JGI IMG/M metagenome (GOLD analysis project Ga0182240, IMG submission 145594) | Subsurface microbial communities from deep shales in Texas, USA - hydraulic fracturing test 4_PW_90 | ecosystem: Environmental > Aquatic > Deep subsurface > Shale gas/oil reservoir >...
GGAGACAACGTAGAAATGGAAATAGAACTTATCACACCAATAGCAATAGAAGAGGGACTAAGATTTGCGATTCGTGAAGGTGGTAGAACTGTAGGAGCAGGTGCTGTTGCTAAAATTATAGAGTAGTTTTGTTGCAAAGTAGTCTTAGGCAGTAATAGGACTAGGATTAATCCTAGTCCTATTAAAATGAAAAGAAAGGAAAAAATCTTAATACAATATGGTATAATTGGATATACTATACAAAGTTTAAGGTGATATATTTATTTCTATTTTAAAACTATATTGACATCCATTAGAAATTGTGATAGTTTAAATTAGTGATATTAAAATGGAGAGAAATATGCATTATTTACAAGAGATTTGTCCTTGAATATAGAAGGTTTTATTAGGAGGTGTCGATATGAGAGTGAAAATAACGCTTGCGTGTACAGAATGTAAGCAGAGAAATTATCATACAACTAAGAATAAGAAAAATGACCCGGATAGATTAGAAATGAAAAAATACTGCAAATTCTGTAAGACACATACTTTGCACAAAGAAACAAAATAATTGATTTAAGATCGCTTAAAAGGGTGTGAAAAGAATGGCAGCACAAACCAATACTTCCAAAAGATTTGCTCTTGGAAGGTACTTTAAAAGTGTAAAAGCGGAGCTTAAGAAAGTTAGTTGGCCAAATAAAAAAGAATTAAAGTCTTATACAGTAGTTGTTTTAGTAACTTGCTTGCTTGCAGCATTAGGTATATGGATAGCAGATTCAGTTTTTGGTCAGGCAATAAAGTTTTTAGTTAGATAGCAGTTTATAATGAGGGAGGGAAGCAGCGATTATTGCAGCTTGTGATAATCCTCTAAAAAAATGTCTGATAAAGAAGCGAAATGGTATGTTGTGCATACATACTCCGGTCACGAAAAAAAGGTGAAAGCTAACATTGAAAAAATAGTGGAAAATCGGGGTATGGAAGATGTGATTCATGAAGTAGTTGTCCCTACCGAGGAAAAGGTGGAGATCAAAAATGGGAAGAAAAAAATAAAGCAAAAAAAGATTTTTCCAGGCTATGTCATAGTAAAAATGATTATGAATGACGAGTCATGGTATGTAGTAAGAAACACTAGAGGGGTTACAGGCTTTGTTGGTCCTGGATCAAAACCCATACCTTTGAATGATGAGGAAGTTTACAAAATGGGCATAGAGGAAAAATTGCCATCAATAGACATTGAAGTAGGAGAAACGGTCAAAGTGATTTCAGGTCCCTTTGAAAACTTTATGGGTGAAGTCAAAGGCATTAACCTTGAAAAGCAGACTTTAAAGGTTTTAATTTCGATGTTTGGTAGAGAGACACCAGTAGAATTGGAATTTTCTCAAGTAGAAAAGCTGTAAAGCTTTATTTATAGATTAAGTTTTATATTTTAAGGAGGTGTAAATATGGCTAAAAAAGTTACAGGTGTAATAAAACTACAAATTCCTGCAGGAAAGGCTACTCCAGCTCCACCAGTAGGTCCAGCCCTTGGACAACACGGTGTTAATATAATGCAATTCTGTAAAGAATTCAATGCTAAAACTGCAGATCAGGCTGGATTGATAATTCCAGTTATTATTACAGTTTATCAGGATAGATCATTTACTTTTATCACTAAAACTCCTCCTGCGGCAGTACTTATAAAAAAGGCAGCAGGTATTGAGAAAGCATCCGGAGAACCAAATAGAAATAAAGTAGCTACAATATCAATTGAGAAAGTAAAGGAAATTGCAGAACTTAAGATGCCCGATTTGAATGCGGCTAACCTAGAATCAGCTATGAGCATGATAAAAGGTACTGCAAGAAGTATGGGTATATTAGTAGAAGAGTAAAATTATATTATTGTATTCTTAGACGTGTGGGAGGTAAAACACACCGTTAAAACCACAAAGGAGGGAACAAAATGGCAAAAAAAAGCAAAAAGTATAATGAAAGCCTTAAGTTAATAGACAGAACTAAATTATATGATCCAGATGAGGCGATGGAATTAATACCACAAATTGCCAAAGCTAAATTTGATGAAACTGTAGAGCTACACGTAAAATTAGGAGTAGATGGTAGACATGCTGACCAGCAAGTTAGAGGTGCCATTGTACTGCCACATGGAACAGGAAAATCCAAGAAGGTTTTAGTATTCGCCAAAGGAGATAAAGCTGCAGAAGCAGAAGCTGCAGGAGCTGACTACGTTGGAGCAGAAGAATATGTTACAAAAATACAAAATGAGAACTGGTTCGATTTCGATGCAGTGGTAGCAACACCTGATATGATGGGTGTAGTTGGTAGACTGGGAAGACTTTTAGGACCTAAGGGATTAATGCCAAATCCAAAATCTGGAACAGTTACTTTCGACGTTGGAAAGGCAGTTAAGGAAATAAAAGCAGGTAAAGTAGAGTATAGATTAGATAAAACTAATATAATTCATGCTCCAATAGGGAAAGTGTCCTTTGGAAAAGAAAAATTATTTGAAAACTTTAAAGCTATAATGGATGCCATTATCAAAGCTAAACCGGCATCAGCTAAGGGTACTTATTTGAAAAGCGTAACAGTGACAACTACAATGAGCCCTGGAATTAGAATAAATGGAGCAAAATTAGGTAAATAAATAATCAAAATTAGTCTTGACATACATGATGTATAATGATAAAATTTTCATGTTGTAAATTAATATTGAAATCAAACCGTAGACAGTAGGTGCTGTGGTTGCAGCTTAAATAATTGCCTACCGAGGTCATTGAGAATAGATTCGTATAGATTAGCCTGAAATTGACTGACTATACTGGGGCCTCTCTATGTCTGCGGAGAGGCCTTGTTTTATTGGTATAAAAACAAGGCCATAAAGTAACTTTTTTTAAGGAGGTGGGTATAGGATGGGTTCAAAACTTGAGGCGAAAAAGCAGTTAGTGCAGGAAATAAAAGACAACATTTCGAATTCTCAAGCAGTAGTTCTTGTTGATTACAGAGGCTTGAATGTTGAAGAGGTTACGGAACTTAGAAAAAAATTTAGAGAAGCCGGTGTACAGTACAAAGTATATAAAAACACAATGATGAGATTTGCCTTTAAAGATGCTGGCTTAGAAGATTTTAACAAGTATTTGACAGGGCCAAATGCTATTGCATACAGCTTAGAAGATGCTGTTGCTCCTGCTAAGATAAGTTATGAGTTCTCAAAGGAACACAAGAATCTAGAGATTAAGGCGGGAGTTGTTGATGGTAAAGTCATAGATTTTGAAGGAGTAAAGAGTTTAGCAGACTTACCACCAAAAGAAGTATTAATAGCACAGGTACTTGGAGGATTAAACGGGCCAATTTCTGGATTTGCTAATGTACTTCAGGCAAATATCAGAAATCTTGTTTATGCTTTAAATGCTATTAAAGAAAAGAAAGAACAGTAAAAAACAAAACTATTAAAAAATAATAAAAGATTTATGGAGGGAGAATAATAAAATGGCAAGCGAAAAAGTTCAAAACTTAATTGAAGAGGTTAAAAATTTAACTGTATTAGAATTATCAGAGTTAGTTAAGGCGTTAGAAGAAGAATTTGGAGTAAGTGCACAAGCACCTGTTGCAATGGCAGCTATGCCAGGAGCAGGAGCTGCTGGAGGAGAAGCAGCTGAAGAGAAAACTGAGTTTGACGTAGTTCTAGCAAGTGCAGGAGCTAAGAAGATTGCAGTAATCAAAGCTGTAAGAGCAATTACTGGCTTAGGATTAAAAGAAGCTAAGGCTCTTGTTGATGGCGCACCAAACACAGTTAAAGAAGCTGTATCTAAAGAAGAAGCTGAAGAAATGAAGTCTCAATTAGAAGAAGCAGGAGCTACTGTAGAGCTTAAATAATTAAATCTAAAATAAAAAGGCACTCCGGATTAATCTGGAGTACCTTTTTATTTATTACTTTCAAATAGATGCTAATAAAAGTTTTAAATTTCATGGAATAAAAAAATCCAAGCTTGACAACATTTGCCTTTTGTGATACTATTGTTTAATGCCGTAAGAATGTTCTTTTTTAATGATTGTATAAAAAAAAATAATATGGAAAAAATATATAGGTAATGTGCATAAAATTAGTAAATTTAGGATTTAAAGCTTTTATTAGAATCTATTTCAAATTAAACTGATATTTCTATAAAATTTTATGCTTATTTTTTCATAAATTAACAAAGTCTGCTTTAAGGAATTTTACGAGAGACTTTGTTTCAAATAAAAAAGGTTCAATTTATATAGCAACCTTTTTATTTTACTATAAGGGGTGAATAATTAATGCCACATCCTGTTAAGGTCGGCAAGAGAACAAGAATGAGCTTTTCGAAAATCGATGAAGTAATCGATTTGCCAAATCTCATCGAGATTCAAATGGAATCCTACAAATGGTTTTTGGAAGAGGGGCTAATGGAAGCCTTTAATGATATCTCCCCTATCCAAGACTATACTGGAAACTTAATTTTAGAATTTGTGAATTATTCTCTTGATGGGGAACCGAAGTATGATGTAGAAGAATGTAAAGAACGAGATGTAACATACGCGGTGCCACTTAAGGTTAAAGTTAGGTTTATTAATAAAGAAACAGGTGAGGTTAAGGAACAGGAAGTATTTATGGGTGATTTTCCGCTCATGACTGATAAAGGTACCTTTATTATTAATGGAGCTGAAAGAGTTATAGTAAGTCAGCTTGTGAGATCACCGGGACCATATTATGCTCAGCAAATAGATAAGACAGGAAAGAAACTATTTTCTACCACTGTGATTCCCAACAGGGGAGCATGGCTTGAGTACGAAACAGATTCCAATAAGATTATTTCTGTTAGAATAGACAGAACTAGAAAAATACCCTTTACAGTATTTGTAAGAGCTCTTGGATATGGAACAGACCAGGAAATAATAAATCTTTTCGGAGAAGATGAAAGATTAATAAAGACTTTAGATAAGGATAATACTAAGACCCAGGAAGAGGGCTTAATAGAAGTTTATAAAAAGCTTAGACCAGGAGAACCTCCAACGGTTGAAAGCGCCAACAACCTGATTAATTCTCTATTTTTTGATGCTAAGAGATATGATTTAGCTAAGGTTGGAAGGTATAAGTTCAACAAAAAGCTGGGACTTTCAAATAGAATAACTGGACTTGTAGCTGCTGAAAACATAGTTGACCCAAATACTGGCGAAATATTAGTCCGCGAAAACGAAAAAATTGACAGAGAAATTGCAGTTAAAATTGAAAATTCAGGACTAAAAGCTGTTAGTGTCATCGGAGAAGATGAAAAAGTAGTTAAAGTTATTGGAAATAATTTTGTAGATATTAAAACCTATATTGATTTTAATATAGACGACTTAAACATTAATGAAAAAGTTCACTATCCAACATTAAAAGAGATCTTAGAAAATCATGAAAGTGAAGAAGATATAAAAGAAGCTTTAAAAGACAGGATCAAAGAGTTGATTCCTAAGCACATAACAATAGATGATATAATTGCTACTATGAGCTATGTGCTTAATTTATCCCACGGAGTAGGGGAAGTAGATGATATTGATCACCTAGGCAATAGAAGACTTCGTTCAGTAGGTGAACTTCTGCAAAATCAGTTTAGAATTGGCCTATCAAGGATGGAAAGAGTTGTAAAAGAAAGAATGACTATCCAAGATATGGAAGCCATAACACCGCAGGCCTTAATCAATATTAGACCGGTAGCTGCTTCAATAAAAGAATTTTTTGGGAGCAGTCAGTTGTCACAATTCATGGATCAAACAAATCCACTTTCAGAGCTTACCCATAAAAGAAGATTATCTGCCTTAGGACCTGGGGGATTATCCCGTGAGAGAGCTGGATTCGAAGTAAGGGACGTTCATCATTCTCACTATGGAAGGATGTGTCCCATAGAGACACCAGAAGGACCAAATATAGGGCTTATAAACTCCTTAAGTACCTATGCCAGAGTTAATGAGTACGGGTTTATTGAATCTCCATATAGAAAAGTAGATAAGGAGAAAGGTGTTGTAACCAATGAAATAGAATATTTGACAGCAGATGTTGAAGAAAAATTCATCATAGCCCAGGCAAATGAACCACTCGACGAAGAGGGAAGGTTTGTAAATAAGAGGGTTATTGCAAGAACTGTGAAGGGCGGTATAGACGTAGTTCCTAGCTCAGAAATTGATTATATGGATGTATCACCAAAGCAGATAGTTTCTGTTGCTACAGCGATGATTCCATTCCTTGAAAACGATGATGCCAACAGAGCTTTAATGGGTTCGAACATGCAGCGTCAGGCTGTTCCACTTATTGAAAGTGATGCCCCTATAATAGGAACAGGTATGGAATATGTATCAGCAAAGGATTCAGGAGCGGTAGTCGTTGCTAAGAATGATGGTATAATAGAAAAAGTTTCTTCAGATGAAATAGTTGTCAAAAGAAACTCTGATGGAAAAAGAGACAGATATAAACTACTTAAATTCAAGCGTTCAAATCAGGGTACATGTATAAATCAGAGACCCCTTGTGGATAAAGGTGAGACTGTAAAAGCCGGTGAAATAATAGCGGATGGACCATCTACCGATAATGGTGAAATTGCTCTTGGGAAAAACATTCTGGTAGGGTTTATGACATGGGAAGGATATAACTACGAGGATGCGATCCTTTTAAGTGAAGAATTAGTAATGAATGATACTTTAACTTCAATTCATATAGAAGAATATGAGGCAGAAGCAAGAGATACTAAGCTTGGACCGGAAGAAATAACAAGAGATATTCCTAATGTAGGAGAAGACGCACTGAAGAACCTAGATGAAAGAGGAATTATAAGGGTTGGAGCTGAGGTTGTATCTGGAGATATACTTGTAGGAAAGGTAACTCCAAAGGGGGAAACGGAACTAACTGCTGAGGAAAGACTTCTAAGAGCTATTTTTGGGGAAAAAGCCAGAGAGGTTAGAGATACCTCTCTTAGAGTACCCCATGGAGAATCTGGAATAATTGTAGATGTAAAGGTATTTACTAGGGAAAACGGCGATGAATTACCACCTGGAGTAAATATACTTGTAAGGGTATATATAGCTAAGAAGAGAAAAATAAACGTTGGCGATAAGATGGCCGGCCGACATGGAAATAAGGGTGTTATCTCAAGAATTTTGCCTGTGGAAGATATGCCATTTTTAGAAGATGGTACTCCTTTACAGGTAGTACTAAATCCTCTCGGAGTTCCTTCACGTATGAATATAGGGCAGGTACTTGAAGTTCATTTAGGATTAGCGGCTAAAAAACTTGGATGGAGAGTTGCAACTCCAGTATTTGATGGAGCCACTGAGAAGGACATAATGCAGCTTCTTAAAGAATGTGGCTATCCTGAAGACGGTAAGTTGCAGCTTTATGACGGAAGGACTGGGGAGGCCTTTGATAACCCGGTTACAGTTGGATATATGTATATGCTTAAATTGCATCACCTTGTAGATGATAAGATTCATGCCAGAAGTACAGGGCCTTATTCCCTGGTTACTCAGCAGCCTTTAGGAGGTAAAGCTCAATTTGGTGGCCAAAGATTTGGTGAAATGGAGGTTTGGGCCCTTGAAGCCTATGGTGCTGCCCATACACTACAAGAAATATTAACTGTTAAATCAGACGACGTAGTAGGACGTGTTAAAACCTATGAAGCAATAGTAAAGGGAGAAAATATCCCTGAACCAGGTATACCAGAATCCTTTAAGGTATTAATCAAGGAGCTTCAAAGTCTGTGTCTGGATGTCAAAGTACTGGCAGAGGGCGAAAATGAAATTGAAATAAAAGAAGACGACGAAGATGACCTTGGTGAAATTGAGTCTCTTATAGATGGTGGAGATAGCGAAATTGAAGATTCAGATGATGATTATAATGATAACGATGATGACTACGATGAAGATGATGAATAATTGATAACCTGAGAGTATATTTCATAAAGAAGGGAGAGAAACTCCTTGTTCGAACTAAACAATTTTGATTCAATTAGAATTGGTTTGGCTTCACCAGAAAAAGTTAGACTTTGGTCTAGGGGAGAAGTAAAAAAACCTGAAACTATTAATTATCGTACATTAAAGCCTGAAAAAGAAGGTCTGTTTTGTGAAAAGATTTTTGGGCCTACTAAGGACTGGGAATGTCACTGTGGAAAATATAAAAGAGTAAGATACAAAGGCGTAATATGTGACAGATGTGGTGTAGAAGTAACTAAATCAAAGGTTAGACGTGAGAGAATGGGGCATATAGAACTAGCTGCCCCGGTATCTCATATTTGGTACTTTAAAGGCATACCAAGTAGAATGGGAATACTTCTCGACATGTCACCCAGATCTCTCGAAAAGGTATTATACTTTGCATCTTATATTGTAATTGATCCAGGTAATACTTCTTTAAGCTTTAAACAATTATTGACCGAAAAGGAATATAGGGAGTACAGAGACAAATACGGCAATGCCTTTAAAGCTGGAATGGGAGCAGAAGCCATAAAGGAAATACTTCAAAAGATAGACTTAGATCAACTTTCCAAAGAACTGAGAATAAAGTTAAAGGAAAGTTCTGGACAGAAGAGAGTTAGAACCATTAGAAGATTGGAAGTAGTTGAAGCATTTAAGAAATCAGGAAATAAGCCGGAGTGGATGATACTTGACGTTATACCAGTTATTCCTCCAGATCTAAGACCAATGGTACAACTTGATGGAGGACGATTTGCCACATCAGACTTGAACGATCTATACAGAAGAGTAATTAATAGAAACAATAGATTAAAAAGACTTTTAGAATTGGGTGCTCCAGACATAATTGTAAGAAATGAAAAGAGGATGCTTCAAGAAGCAGTAGATGCCCTAATTGATAACGGAAGAAGGGGAAGACCAGTTACAGGTCCTGGAAACAGACCTCTTAAATCTCTTTCAGATATGCTTAAGGGTAAGCAGGGAAGATTCCGTCAAAATCTTTTAGGTAAGCGTGTAGACTATTCTGGACGTTCTGTTATAGTGGTTGGCCCTGAACTTAAATTTTATCAATGTGGTCTTCCCAAAAAAATGGCATTGGAGCTTTTCAAACCATTTGTAATGAAAAAACTTGTACAGGATGGATATGTACACAACATTAAGAGTGCCAAGAGAATGGTGGAGAGGGTTAAGCCTGAGGTATGGGATGTACTTGAAGAAGTAATACAAGAGCATCCAGTGCTTTTAAACCGTGCGCCAACGCTGCATAGATTAGGAATTCAGGCCTTTGAACCTGTATTAGTCGAAGGTAAGGCCATAAAACTTCATCCTTTGGTATGTACAGCATATAATGCAGACTTTGATGGTGACCAGATGGCAGTACACGTTCCACTTACCGTTGAAGCACAGGCAGAGGCAAGATTTTTAATGCTTTCAGTAAATAATATTTTAGCTCCAAAGGATGGTTCTCCTATAACAACACCAACTCAGGACATGGTACTGGGAAGCTATTATCTGACAATAGATGTAGAAGGAGAGCCCGGAGAAGGAAAGATATTTAGTAGTTATGATGAAATGCTTATGGCCTATGAAAATAAGGTTGTAGGACTTCATTCAAAAGTAAAGGTTAGAATTAAACGCAGTCCAGAGGATCCTGGAAAATTGGTTGAAAGCACAGTAGGAAGATTTATATTTAACGAAAAAATTCCTCAGGACTTAGGATTTGTTGATAGAAGTAATAATTCCTATGACCTAGAGATAGACACATTAGTTGATAAAAAATTCCTTGGTAAAATTATAGATAGATGTTTTAGAAAACATGGTAATACAGTTACGGCTATCATGCTCGATCATATTAAATCCTTAGGATTTAAATATTCTACTAAGGGAGCTATGACTATCAGCGTATCAGATATGAAGATACCAAAAGCAAAAGAAATGCTGATTTCAGAAGCAGAAGAAAAGGTAGATAAATATAAAAAGGCCTATAGAAGAGGACTGATATCCGACGAAGAGAGATACGATAATGTAATCAAAACATGGCAGGAAACTACTGCGAAGGTTACAGAAGCTCTTATGGAAAACTTGGGAAGATTGAATAACGTTTATATAATGGCTCACTCAGGAGCAAGAGGTAGCCAAAACCAGATAAGACAGCTGGCTGGTATGCGTGGACTTATGGCAAATGCTACAGGACACACCGTTGAAATACCGATTACCTCAAACTTCCGTGAAGGTTTATCAGTTCTTGAGTATTTTATATCAACTACTGGTGCCAGAAAAGGTCTGGCAGATACTGCCCTTAGAACAGCCGACTCAGGGTACCTTACAAGAAGATTGGTTGATGTAAGCCAGGATGTAATAGTTAGGGAGCTTGATTGTGGTACGGATAAAGGTGCAGAAGTCAAAGCCTTTATGGATGGAAATGAGTTAATAGAGCCATTATATGACAGAATTGCTGGGAGATATGCATTAGAAGATGTGGTTCATCCAACAACTGGAGAAATTTTAGTAAAATCTGGAGAAATGATTATAGAAGACAAAGCCGAAGAAATAATTGAAGCAGGTATTGAAAAAGTGAAGATTAGGACAGTGCTTAATTGCAAAACTCATTATGGCGTATGTGCAAAATGCTATGGAAAGAACCTTGCAAACGGAGAACCTGTAAACGTTGGTGAAGCTGTTGGAATAATTGCTGCACAATCTATAGGTGAACCTGGAACTCAGCTTACTATGAGAACCTTCCATACCGGTGGAGTTGCTGGTGCCGATATCACTCAAGGTCTACCGAGGGTTGAGGAGTTGTTTGAAGCAAGGAAGCCTAAAGGATTAGCTATTATATCTGAAATAGACGGTGTAGTGTCTATAAAAGACACAAAAAAGAAAAGAGAAGTTACTATCACGTCCGAGGATGGCGATTCAAGGACATATCAAATTGCCTATGGTTCGAGAATTAAGGTTAAAGAAGGTCAGTATATTAAAGCTGGTGATGAAATTACAGAAGGCTCTGTAAATCCTCATGATATACTTAAAATTAAAGGTGCAGAAGGCGTTGAGGAATATATAATAAAAGAAGTTCAAAGGGTATATAGAATGCAGGGTGTTGACATAAACGACAAGCATATAGAGATAATAGTAAAACAAATGTTATCTAAAATTAGAGTAGAAGATCCAGGAGACACCGACCTGCTGCCCGGTGGTTTAGTGAGCCTGTACGATTTTGAATTGGAAAACGAAAAGGTAGAAAGAGAAGGTGGAAAGCCTGCTAAAGGCAAGAAAGTGCTTTTAGGTATTACAAAAGCATCTCTTGCAACGGAGTCGTTCCTATCAGCAGCATCCTTCCAAGAGACTACCCGTGTACTTACTGAGGCAGCCATTAAAGGCAAGGAGGATAAGCTTCTTGGCCTTAAGGAAAATGTAATAATTGGAAAACTCATTCCGGCAGGTACAGGTATGAAAAGATATAAAAGCATTGCCATTTCAACTGCTGCTAGTGGGGATATGGAAGGCACAGAGGAAAATAACATTAATCAATAAATTGGTTGACATCACAATATATTGGTGCTAAAATGTTATAGTGTGCAAATTAATATAGTTGACTTTTATACTATCTAAAAGATTATGTGTTTCCACACATAATCTTTTAGGAGTTAAAAAAGGAGGATGCTATATGCACTTGATTGAACTTAAAAAGAAAAACAAATTAAAAGTAGGTACTAAACAATCAACAAGAGCAGTAAAGGAAGGAAAAGCAGAAACTTTGTTCATAGCAAGGGACTGTGAGCAACACGTAGTGAGGAACATAATTGAAGAAGCTCAGAACAAAAATATTCAAATAGTATACGTTGATTCCATGAAAAAGCTTGGTAAAGCATGTGGGATTGATGTTGGAGCTGCTACTGCTGTGATTGTGAAATAAATTTGTGCTAAATAAAGGCTAAATAGTCAAACATAACAGATGAATTGGAAGGAGGTGTAGGAATGCCATCAATAAATCAATTAGTACGCAAGGGGAGAAAAAAGGTTGAGAAAAAGTCAACTGCTCCTGCACTGCAAAGAGGATTCAACTCATTAAAGAGAGTTCCAACTAAAATGAGCTCACCACAGAAAAGAGGAGTATGTACTGCTGTAAAAACAGTAACCCCTAAAAAGCCTAACTCAGCTCTTAGAAAGGTAGCTAGGGTAAGACTTACAAATGGTATAGAGGTAACTGCTTATATACCAGGTATCGGTCACAACCTACAAGAGCATAGTGTTGTACTGATCAGAGGCGGTAGGGTAAAAGACTTACCGGGTGTGAGATATCACATTGTAAGAGGTACTCTTGATACTGCAGGGGTTGAGAATAGAACGCAGGGAAGATCTAAGTACGGTACAAAGAGACCTAAGAAGAAGTAATAATATGCCGGCTGCTGAATATATCTCCTCCTTTTTATAGGAGGGGTTTTATATAGTAAAAACACAAAGCACAACGGCAAATTGGTTGTCGAGTACCGATGAAGAAATAATTTTTGGGAGGGAAGAAAAGTGCCAAGAAAAGGTAGTATTCCTAAGAGAGAAGTGTTACCAGATCCAATATACAATAGCAAAGTTGTCACTAAACTTATAAACAATGTAATGTTAGATGGTAAAAAAGGAACAGCTCAAAGGATTGTATACGGAGCATTCGATATAATCAGAGAAAAAACAGGTAAAGATCCTTTGGAAGTGTTTGAAGAAGCTATGAACAACATCATGCCAGTGCTTGAAGTTAAAGCAAGACGTGTAGGTGGTGCTAACTACCAGGTACCAGTTGAAGTTAGACCAGCTAGAAGACAAACATTAGGACTAAGATGGCTAGTAGGCTATGCTCGCAAAAGAGGCGAGAGATCTATGGTTGAAAAACTGGCAAAAGAGATAATGGATGCAGCAAACAATACTGGAGCAGCAGTTAAGAAGAAAGAAGATACACACAAGATGGCTGAAGCAAATAAAGCCTTTGCACATTACAGATGGTAAAAAAAGAATAAAAAAATTAACATAGGTTTAAAATATATATGTTATTATCATAACGGTGATATTTATTTTCCTATAGCATTTTTACAAGAAGGGAGGAAATACGGTGTCAAGAGCCTTTCCTTTAGAAAAGACTAGAAATATTGGTATAATGGCGCATATAGATGCCGGAAAGACTACAACTACAGAAAGAATACTTTTTTACACAGGGAGAACTCACAAGATAGGTGAGGTTCATGATGGTGCTGCTACTATGGACTGGATGGAGCAGGAACAGGAAAGGGGTATTACTATAACCTCTGCTGCAACTACTGCCGAGTGGTTAGGTCATAGAATCAACATTATAGACACGCCTGGACACGTGGACTTCACGGTAGAAGTTGAAAGATCTCTAAGAGTACTTGATGGATCGGTAGCCGTATTTTGTGCAAAGGGTGGTGTTGAACCACAATCTGAAACTGTTTGGAGGCAAGCAGATAAATACGGAGTACCAAGAATGGCCTTTGTTAACAAGATGGATATAGTAGGTGCTGACTTTTATAATGCAGTACAAATGATGAAGGATAGATTAAAGGCCAATGCTGTTCCGATTCAGTTGCCCATTGGAGCTGAAGATAGCTTTGTAGGAATAGTTGACCTTGTTGATATGAAGGCTAGAATTTATAAAGATGACCTTGGAAAAGAAATCGAGGTTACAGACATTCCTGAAGATATGGTTGAAAAAGCTGAAGAATACAGAATTGCTATGGTGGAGGCTGTAGCAGAATCCGATGAAGAATTAATGATGAAATATCTTGAAGGTGAGGAGCTTACTGAAGAAGAACTGAGAGCGGGACTTAGAAAAGGAACTATAAATAACATGATAGTTCCAGTACTCTGCGGTTCAGCTTATAAAAACAAAGGTGTTCAGTTATTGCTTGACGCAGTGGTTGCGTATATGCCTTCTCCGCTGGACGTGCCACCTATAAAAGGTGTTCTTCCAGACAGTGAAGAAGAGGATGTAAGAAAATCAGATGATGATGGTCCATTTGCAGCTCTTGCATTTAAGATAATGAGTGATCCATATGTTGGTAAACTTGCATTCTTCAGAGTTTACTCAGGAATTTTAGAATCAGGTTCATATGTATATAACTCTACTAAGGGCAAAAAAGAAAGAGTTGGACGTATCCTTCAAATGCATGCTAATACAAGAGAAGAAATAGATAGAGTTTACGCAGGAGATATTGCTGCAGCTGTTGGACTAAAGTACACAACTACCGGTGATACTTTATGTGATGAAAAAAATCCAATAATCCTTGAGTCAATGGAATTCCCAGAGCCTGTTATAAAAGTTGCAATCGAACCTAAAACTAGAGCAGGGCAAGAAAAGATGGGTATAGCTCTTGCTAAATTAGCTGAAGAGGACCCGACTTTTAGAACCTATACTGATGACGAAACAGGCCAGGTTATTATTGCCGGTATGGGTGAGCTTCATCTTGAGGTAATAGTAGACAGACTTCTTAGAGAGTTTAAGGTTGAAGCTAATATAGGTGCTCCACAGGTTGCTTATAGAGAAACTATCACTAAGCCTGTTGATGTTGAAGCTAAGTTTGCAAGACAGTCTGGTGGTAGAGGTCAGTACGGTCATGTTAAGATTAAGGTTACTCCTCAAGAGCCAGGTAAAGGCTATGAATTTATTAACTCAATTGTTGGTGGAGCTATACCGAAGGAATATATACCAGCGGTTGACAATGGTATACAGGAAGCTATGGAAAATGGTATACTAGCTGGATATGAAGTAGTTGACCTGAAAGTAGAGCTATACGATGGTTCATACCACGAAGTAGACTCTTCTGAGATGGCATTTAAAGTTGCCGGTTCTATGGCTTTAAAGGATGCTTTGAAGAAAGGTAACTCTATACTACTTGAACCATATATGAAGGTTGAGGTAGTAGTTCCTGAAGAATATCTTGGAGATGTTATGGGTGACCTTAATTCAAGAAGAGGTAAGCTTGAAGGTATGGAAGCCAGAGCTGGAGCCCAGGTTATAAGAGCTCATGTACCACTTGGTGAAATGTTTGGCTATGCGACAGATCTTCGTTCAAAATCTCAAGGTAGAGGAACTTATACAATGCAGTTTAGCCATTACGAGCCAGTACCAAACAACATAGCTGAAAAGATAATAGATGGAAAATAATAATTAAGATTACAGGTGACAGGTAAGGGGTGACATGATGACAATGATAGCACCTCCTACCGGGCACTTTTATGAAGTATAAAAACTTAAAGAAGTTAAAATGAACAATAAGGAGGAAAAGAAAAATGGGTAAAGCTAAATTTGAGAGAACGAAACCACACGTAAACATAGGAACTATAGGACACGTTGACCACGGTAAGACAACACTGACAGCAGCGATTACAATTACGCTAAACAAGAGATTTGGGACAGGAGAAGCAGTAGCATTTGATAACATAGACAAGGCCCCAGAAGAGAGAGAAAGAGGAATCACAATCTCAACAGCCCACGTTGAGTACGAGACACCAAATAGACACTATGCACACGTTGACTGTCCAGGTCACGCGGACTACGTAAAGAACATGATCACAGGAGCAGCGCAGATGGACGGAGCTATTCTAGTAGTATCAGCAGCAGACGGTCCAATGCCACAGACAAGAGAGCACATATTACTTGCAAGACAGGTTGGGGTACCATACATCGTAGTATTCCTAAACAAGTGTGACATGGTAGACGATGAAGAATTATTAGAACTAGTAGAAATGGAAGTAAGAGAACTACTTGATGAATATGAATTCCCAGGAGACGAAACACCAATAATAAGAGGATCAGCTCTTAAGGCACTAGAAGAACCAGAAGGCGAATGGGGAGACAAGATAGTAGAATTATTTGAAGAAATAGATAACTATATACCAGAGCCACAAAGAGAAACAGATAAACCATTCCTAATGCCAGTAGAGGACGTATTCTCAATTACAGGAAGAGGAACAGTTGCAACAGGAAGAGTAGAAAGAGGAGTACTAAAGGTACAAGACACAGTAGACATGGTAGGACTTAGAGATGAAATAAGACAAGTAGTAGTAACAGGAGTAGAGATGTTCAGAAAGCTACTTGACCAAGCACAAGCAGGAGATAACATAGGAGCACTATTAAGAGGTGTACAAAGAGACGAAATAGAAAGAGGAATGGTACTAGCAAAGCCTGGTTCAATCAATCCACACACTAAATTTAAAGCTCAGGTATACGTACTTAAGAAAGAAGAGGGTGGAAGACACACTCCATTCTTTAACGGATATAGACCACAGTTTTACTTTAGAACAACAGACGTAACAGGAACAATCACACTTCCAGAAGGCGTAGAAATGTGTATGCCAGGAGACAACGTAGAAATGGAAATAGAACTTATCACACCAATAGCAATAGAAGAGGGACTAAGATTTGCGATTCGTGAAGGTGGTAGAACTGTAGGAGCAGGTGCTGTTGCTAAAATTATAGAGTAATCACTTTAAGAAAATGACATGCAGACCTAGAGGAAAATTTTCTTCTAGGTTTGCATGTTTTGAATAAAGTAGGATTTGCATAAGAAAAATTTAAAATTCTGAATAATTAATTAAGGGCTTGAAAAAAAACGTAAGTTAGGCTATACTATAAAGGTATGTGTTTGGACTGCGATGATACAGAAGGTTGCCAGTCATGCTGGGTGAATTTCTGTAGAGAAGTGTCCGTTCATGAATCGGGCGACGGGAAGCTAACCTCTCCCTATATAAAAAAAAGAATGTGAACACCCGGGAGAGTGTACATGGTTCCAGTCGCACGTAAAATTTCAAGTGCGTGCGATGAAAAGGAGGGGAAATGATGGCTAATAAAAATCAGAAGATCAGAATAAGGTTAAAGTCCTATGATCACAAAGTATTAGATCAATCTGCTGTAAAAATAGTTGAGACTGCTAAGAGAACAGGTGCGGAAGTTTCAGGTCCAGTACCGCTTCCAACAGAGAAGCAGATAGTTACTATTCTAAGAGCTGTTCACAAGTATAAGGATGCTAGAGAACAGTTTGAAATGAGAACTCACAAGAGACTCATTGACATTCTAAGCCCTACTCCTAAGACTGTAGATTCACTTATGAGATTGGATTTGCCAGCAGGAGTAGACATTGAAATCAAATTATAATTAAGAAAAATTAATAATTACTAAGATATAGGTTTATATATATGTGTGGTAAGCCTACCTATCTTAGTATGATTGCATTTAATTATGTAATCCGCTGTAAGATTAATGGGAGGTGTAAAGATGAAAGGAATAATGGGAAGAAAAATAGGCATGACACAAGTGTTTGACGAAGATGGAAATGTAATTCCGGTAACAGTTGTAGAAGCTGGGCCGGTATATGTGACTCAGATAAAGACAGAAGAAAATGACGGTTATAAGGCTATTCAGGTAGCTTATGAAGACAGAAAAAGCAAAAGAGTTAATAAGCCTTTGAAAGGACATTTTAACAAGGCGGGAGTAACTCCTAAAAAATATATGAAAGAGTTTGAGATAGAAGATGAGAATGCTTATAGTATTGGTCAAGAATTAAAGGCTGATGTTTTTCAAGCTGGAGAAAAAGTTGATGTGATCGGTATTTCAAAGGGTAAAGGAACTCAAGGGCCGATCAAGAGACACAACCAAGGAAGAGGACCTATGAGTCACGGTTCTAAATACCACAGAGGCCCTGGTTCGTTAGGAGCGTCCGCTCATCCGTCAAGAGTATTTAAAGGACAAAAAATGGCGGGGAGAATGGGTAATGAGAGAGTTACTGTTCAAAACTTAGAGGTAGTAAGAGTGGATGCAGACAGAAATCTTTTACTGATTAAAGGTGCGATACCAGGTCCTAAGGGCGGAGTAGTAACAATAAAAGAAGCTATTAAGGGTAACAAGTAGTATTCTAGCTAAAGAGAGGAGGATGTAAAGTGCCTAAGGTAGACGTATTGAATGTATCGGGGCAACGAGTAGGAGAGTTAGAGTTAAATGATAACATCTTCGGGATTGAAGTGAATCAACACGTATTATATGAAGCTGTTAAAAATTACCTTGCTAATCAGAGACAAGGCACTCAATCAGCAAAAAATAGATCAGAAGTAAGAGGTGGAGGAAGAAAGCCTTGGAGGCAAAAAGGGACAGGTAGAGCTCGCCAGGGAAGCATTAGATCTCCACAATGGGTTGGCGGTGGAGTAGTATTTGCACCAAAGCCAAGGGATTATAGCTATAAATTACCTAAAAAGGTTAAAAGACTTGCAATGAAATCAGCTCTTAGCTCAAAAGTTAAGAACGATGAAATAATAGTACTTGATGAACTGACAATGGATGCTCCAAAAACTAAGGATATGGTTAGCATCTTGAAAAACATTAATTCAGCTAAAAAAGCGCTTATTGTATTAGGAGAAAAGGACGATAATGTTTTAAAATCAGCAAGAAATATACCAGGAATAAATACTACATTGGTTAACACATTAAATGTCTATGATATATTGAACTGCGATACTTTTATAGTAACTAAGGACGCTGTACAAAAGATTGAGGAGGTGTATGTATAATGAAGACACCTTACGATATCATAATCAAGCCGATTATTACAGAAAGAAGTATGGAAGAAATGGCAGAGAAAAAATATACTTTCGAAGTAGACAAAAGATCAAATAAGGTTGAAATTAAAAAGGCTGTAGAAAAGATATTCGGTGTAAATGTTGATAAGGTTAACACTATTAGTGTTAAAGGTAAGAAGAAAAGAATGGGAAGATATGAGGGAAGAACTAAAAGCTGGAAAAAGGCAGTTGTTACGCTGACACCGGACAGTAAAGAAATCGAATTCTTTGAAGGTATGTAGATAGATTTTTAAAAGGATAGAAGGAGGGAAAGCACAATGGGTATTAAAAAGTTTAAGCCCACTTCTCCTGGTGTAAGGCAGATGACAGTTTCAACTTTTGAAGAAGTAACCAAAAAAGAGCCAGAGAAATCTCTAACAGTTACTTTGAAAAAGAATTCAGGAAGAAATAACCAGGGAAGAATAACAGTTCGTCATAGAGGTGGCGGTCAAAAGGTTAAGTACAGAATTATAGACTTTAAGAGAGATAAAGAAGATATACCAGCAAAGGTTACTGCTATAGAATACGATCCAAACAGATCAGCAAACATTGCACTTTTGACATATGCAGACGGAGAAAAAAGATATATACTTGCACCCCATAAATTATCAGTTGGTGACACGGTAATTGCAGGTGACAATGCTGATATAAAGCCTGGAAACGCATTGAAGCTTAAAAACATTCCGGTAGGTACTATGATACACAATATAGAACTTAAGGCTGGAAAGGGTGGCCAATTAGCCAGATCTGCTGGAGCTGCTGCACAGCTTATGGCTAAAGAAGGCAATTACGCTCATGTAAAACTTCCATCTAGTGAGGTAAGACTTATAAGGCTGGAGTGTAAAGCTACAATTGGTCAGGTAGGAAATTTAGATCATGAAAATATTACGATAGGTAAAGCTGGAAGAAAGAGACACATGGGAATAAGACCTACAGTAAGAGGATCTGTTATGAACCCTAACGATCACCCGCATGGTGGTGGAGAAGGTAGAGCACCTATAGGTAGACCTTCACCGGTTACTCCTTGGGGTAAACCTACAATAGGGTATAAGACTAGAAAGAAAAATAAAAAGTCTGATAAATTCATCGTTAGAAGAAGAAAGAAATAACAAGGGCTTGGAATTCGGTTTTTCTGAGTGAAAGACTTGTTGTTTTACAGATGAAAGGAGGATTCAGAAAACATGGGTAGATCTTTGAAAAAGGGACCATTTGTACACCCAAGGCTTCTTAAAAAGATAGAAGAGATGAATAAAAAGGGTGAAAAGAAAGTTATTAAAACTTGGTCAAGGGCATCTACTATATTCCCGCAGATGATTGGCCACACTATAGCAGTTCATGATGGAAGAAAACATGTTCCAGTATACATTACTGAGGATATGGTCGGACATAAATTGGGAGAGTTTGCTCCAACGAGAACTTTTAGAGGACACGCAGGCAGTGAAAAATCAAGTAAGGTCAGATAACAAGTTAATGTAATGCAGTGGAAGGAGGTAACAGCATGGAAGCAAGAGCAATTGCAAAATATGTAAGGATTTCACCTAGGAAACTTAAGCCTATTGCTGATATGGTAAGGGGTAAAAATGCCCAGGAAGCATTAGCTATATTGAAGTTTACGCCTAGAAGAGGTGCTAAAGTATTTTTGAAAGTAATTGAATCTGCTATGGCAAATGCTGAAAATAATTTTGGCATGGATGCAGAAAATTTATATATATCTGAAATATATGCTAATCAAGGGCCAACCATGAAGAGATGGAAAGCCGGCTCGATGGGAAGAGCTAACCCAATCTTGAAAAGAAGTAGTCATGTAGGAGTTGTTTTAAAAGAGAAAGAATAGAAGGAGGGAAAGTGAATGGGTCAGAAAGTTAGTCCTCACGGATTAAGAGTTGGAATAATTAAGGACTGGGATTCAAAGTGGTTTGCAAATAAAAAAGACTTTTCGGATCTTTTAGTAGAAGATTTTAAAATAAGAAAATATATAAAGAACAAGATGTACACAGCAGGAATCTCAAGAATTCTTATACAAAGAGCAGCGAACAATAGAGTTAATATAAACATCTTTACTTCTAAGCCAGGAATGGTTGTGGGAAGAGGCGGAGAAAATATTGAGGCACTAAAAAAAGAACTAGTAAAGATGACAAATAAAACTATTCACATAGATATTACAGAAGTAAAGAAACCTGAACTTGATTCACAATTAGTAGCAGAAAGTGTAGCCTATGCTTTAGAGAGAAGGATTTCTTTTAGACGTGCTATGAAGCAGGCTATGGGTAGAGCTATGAAAGCTGGTGCTGAAGGTGTAAAGGTTCAAGTTGCAGGAAGATTAAATGGTGCTGAAATGGCAAGAACAGAACATTATAGTGAAGGGAACGTTCCTTTATCAACTTTAAGAGCAGATATAGATTACGGTTTTGCTGAAGCTGATACTACTTATGGTAAGATCGGTGTTAAAGTGTGGATATACAAAGGAGAAGTTCTTCCTGGTGTAAAAGAAGAGAATAAAGGAAAAAGAAAAAACAAAAGTAACAGAAGGGATCAAAACCGAGACAATAATAGATAGAGCAGAAAGTGTAAGGAAGGAGGAGAAACGTCATGTTAATGCCTAAAAGAGTGAAACGTCGTAGAGTTCATAGAGGAAGAATGAAGGGTAAAGCTAATAGAGGTAATACGATCACTTATGGTGAGTACGGTTTAATGGCATTAGAGCCGGCATGGATTACTTCTAATCAGATAGAAGCGGCAAGGGTTGCAATTAACAGACGAGTAAAAAGAGGTGGAAAAGTCTGGATAAAGATTTTCCCGCACAAGCCGGTTACGCAGAAACCTGCGGAAACTCGTATGGGTGCTGGTAAAGGGTCACCGGAATACTGGGTAGCGGTAGTTAAGCCTGGTAGAGTTATGTTTGAATTGGCAGGTGTAAGCGAAGAGCTTGCTAGAGAAGCTATGAGACTGGCTGCTATGAAGCTACCAATCAAATGTAAATTTGTAACACGCCAGGATGCAGTAGAAAAGGATGGTGAAGCAGATGAAAGCTAGTAAATTACACGACATGACTTCACAAGAATTGACAAATACACTAAGTGATTTAAAGGCTGAGCTATTCAATCTTAGGTTCCAATTGGCCACAGGTCAACTGGAAAACCCAATGAGAATCAAAAGTGTAAAGAAAGATATTGCCCGTGTTAAAACTATCTTGAGAGAAAGAGAATTAAAGGAAACTAACGCATAGATTGATTGAGAGGAGGTAATATCGTGGAGAGAGCAAACAGAAAAGTTAGAGTTGGCCGCGTAGTAAGTGATAAAATGGATAAAACAGTTGTTGTGGCTGTAGTAGATTTTGTTCGCCATCCTCTATATGGAAAGGCAGTTAAAAGAACAAAGAAATTTAAAGCTCACGATGAAAACAATGAATGTAATGTAGGTGATAAGGTTAGAATTATGGAAACAAGACCTCTAAGTAAGCAAAAAAGATGGAGAGTCGCTGAAATAATTGAACGTGCTAAGTAGGTTATGAGGGGAGGTATATAAATGATTCAACAAGAATCACGTCTAAAGGTTGCAGACAATTCAGGTGCAAAAGAATTATTGTGTATTAGAGTTTTAGGCGGTTCTGGTAGAAGATATGCAAATATTGGTGATACGATAGTTTGTTCTGTTAAAAATGCAACGCCAGGCGGAGTTGTAAAAAAAGGTCAGGTAGTTAAAGCTGTTGTGGTTAGAAGTAAGCAAGGCCTAAGAAGAAAAGATGGTAGTTATATTAAATTTGATGAGAATGCTGCAGTTATTATTAAAGAAGATAAATCCCCAGTGGGAACACGTATATTTGGACCGGTTGCAAGAGAATTGAGAGATAAACAATACATGAAAATAGTATCATTAGCTCCTGAAGTACTATAGTCTAGGAGGTGGAATGAATGCATGTTAAAAAAGATGACACTGTAGTAGTGATTTCAGGTAAAGATAAGGGGAAGGTTGGCAAAGTATTACAGGCTTTTCCAAAGGAAGAAAGAGTTATAGTAGAAGGTGTAAACATGGTTAAAAAGCATCAAAAGCCAACACCTAATATGCAGCAGGGCGGAATTATCGAAAAAGAAGCTCCAATACACGTATCTAACGTTATGATATATGATTCTAAGGCCAAAAGCGGCACAAGAATTAGACATAAAGTATTAGATAACGGAAAGAAAGTCAGAGTTTCAGTAAAAACTGGTGAAGTTCTAGACTAATCTACGGGGTTGAAAGGAGGTAAACTTTGTGGCTAGATTAAAAGATAAATACAAAAATGATGTTATAAAGTCATTAATGGATAAGTTTCAATATAAAAACATTATGGAAGTTCCGAAGCTTGAAAAGATCGTACTGAACATGGGTTTAGGAGACGCTAAGGATAATCGTAAGGCTTTAGATGCAGCTGTAAAGGAGCTTGAAATTATAGCAGGTCAAAAACCTGTTGTAACAAGAGCCAAAAAATCAGTTGCTAATTTTAAGGTTCGTGAAGGAATGCCTGTCGGTGCTAAGGTAACTTTAAGAGGAGAAAGAATGTATGAATTTCTTGATAGATTGATTAGTGTAGCTCTACCAAGGGTTAGAGACTTTAGGGGAATTAATCCTAATTCATTTGATGGTAGAGGAAATTACTCACTAGGAATAAAAGAGCAGCTTATATTCCCTGAAATAAATTATGATGATGTTGAAAAAGTTAGAGGTATGGATATAATCTTTGTCACTACGGCAAAGACAGACGAAGAAGCCCGAGAATTGTTAAAGCTAATGGGAATGCCATTTAGCAAATAGTAAGGAGGGAAAATAGTGGCAAAAAAGGCTCTTAAGGTGAAACAACAGAGAAAACAAAAATACTCTACACGAGAATATAATAGATGCAGAATATGCGGTAGACCACATGGTTACTTGAGAAAATTTGGAATATGCCGTATTTGTTTTAGAGAATTAGCCTATAAAGGGCAAATTCCAGGCGTTAAAAAGGCAAGCTGGTAAACTGGGAAGGAGGTATAAGGCCATGACAATGACAGATCCAATTGCAGATATGTTGACACGTATAAGAAATGCAAACTTGGTTAAGCATGAATCTGTAGATATTCCTGCTTCTAATATGAAAAAGTCTATTGCAAATATATTATTAGAAGAAGGTTTTATCAAAGGTTTCGATGTTATAGAAGACGGTAAACAAGGAATAATAAGAGTCCAGATGAAATACGGACCGAATAAGGAAAGAGTTATAACAGGCTTAAAGAAAATATCAAAGCCAGGTTTAAGAGTTTATGCTAAGAAAGATGAGGTACCAAAGGTGCTTGGAGGTTTAGGAGTAGCTATTATCTCTACATCTAAAGGAGTTATAACTGACAAAGAAGCGAGAAAACATGGAGTAGGTGGAGAAGTAATTTGCTACGTATGGTAATAAGAAATTAGTGGCATAGGAGGTGCAAAAATGTCAAGGGTAGGTAAGCAACCAATAACGATACCGCAGGGTGTACAGGTTACTGTTGACGACAATAATGTAGTTACGGTAAAAGGTCCTAAGGGAGAACTAAGTGAAAAAATAAATTCTGATATTAAAGTTAATATAAATGAAAATGAACTTATCGTAGAAAGACCTAGCGATAATAAAGCACACAGAGCTTTACACGGACTTTCCAGAGCTTTAATAAACAACATGGTAGAAGGTGTTACAAAGGGCTACGAGAAAAAACTCCAAATAGTTGGAGTTGGTTATCGTGCTGCTAAGCAAGGTAAGAAGCTTAACTTGACTTTAGGATTTTCACATCCGGTTGAGATGGAGGATCCAGAAGGAATTACTACTGAAACACCTTCACAAACTGAAATAATAATCAAAGGGATAAATAAGCAGGCAGTTGGAAGTTATGCTGCTAAAATAAGAGAACTTAGACCACCTGAACCATATAAGGGTAAAGGTATTAGATATGCCGATGAATATGTAAGACGTAAAGAAGGTAAAGCAGGTAAATAGTAGGAAAGGAGTGACATAAGGTGATTACAAAACCAAGCAGTAATTTTAAAAGAAAGAAAAGGCATCGCAGAGTGCGCAAAAAAGTATTTGGAACTCCTGAACGTCCAAGACTTAATGTTTATCGAAGCCTGAACAACATATATGCTCAAATTATTGATGATGTAAATGGCATTACTTTAGCTGCTGCTTCATCTTTAGAAAAAAATATTAAAGATAAGGTTTCACATACAGGTAACAAAGAGGCAGCAAGACTTGTAGGAACCCTTATAGGTCAAAAGGCTAAAGAAAAAGGAATAGAAAAAGTAGTTTTCGATAGAAGCGGATATATATATCATGGAAGAATTAAAGAATTAGCTGAAGGGGCTAGAGAAGCTGGTTTAGAATTTTAACAGAAGGAGGGAAATAAATGCGCCGCGAGTTAATAGATGCTAGCAAACTTGATCTAAAAGAGCAGGTTGTTTCCATAAGTCGTGTAGTTAAAGTTGTAAAAGGTGGTAGAAACTTTAGATTCAGCGCCTTAGTTGTGGTTGGCGATGAAAATGGTCACGTAGGCATTGGAACAGGAAAAGCTCAAGAGGTTCCAGCAGCCATTAGAAAAGCTATACAAGATGCTAAAAAGAACTTGATACGTGTTCCAATGGTAGGCACTACAATTCCACATGAAATAAAAGGTCGCTTTGGTGCAGGTAAAGTTCTTATAATGCCGGCTAGTGAAGGTACAGGAGTCATAGCTGGAGGACCAGTACGTGCAGTACTAGAGCTTGCTGGAATTAAAGACGTTAGAGCGAAATCTATCGGAAGTAATAATTCTAGAAACATGGTTAATGCTACAATGAATGGATTAAAAAATCTAAAAACAGTTGAAGAAGTTGCAAAACTTAGAGGTAAGACTGTAGAAGAAATATTAGGTTAGGGGGGGAATACCTTGGCTAACAAATTAAAAATCACATTAGTCAGAAGTACAATTGGCACAAAGCCTGAGCATAGAAAGACTATCAAAGCTCTTGGACTTAGAAAAATAAGACAAACAGTTGAAAAACCTGATAATCCTCAGATGAGAGGTATGGTTAACAAAGTAAGGCATTTGGTAGAGGTTGAAGAAGTTTAATAAAAGGAGGTGCAGTTATGAAACTTCATGAGTTAAAACCTGCTAAGGGAGCAGTTAAAAATAGAAAAAGACTAGGTAGAGGTACGGCAACTGGACAGGGAAAGACAGCCGGTCGTGGACAGGGCGGTCAAAAGTCTCGTTCAGGTGGAGGTGTAAGACCCGGTTTTGAAGGTGGTCAGATGCCTTTGTACAGAAGAGTTCCTAAGAGAGGATTCAATAATCCATTCAGAAAAGAATGGACAATTGTGAATATAGAAGATTTAAATAGATTTGAAGATGGAACTGTAATCACTCCTGAGCTGCTTAAAGAAGAGGGCCTAGTTAAGAAGATGCAATATGGTCTTAAAATTCTTGGCAACGGTAACCTTGAAAAGAAACTAACGATTAGAGCTCATAAATTCAGTCAGTCTGCTATAGAAAAGATTGAGGCTGCTGGAGGAAAGGCAGAGGTGATTTAAGGTGATATCTACCCTTAGAAATGCTTGGAAAATTCCAGATTTAAGAAAAAAGATTTTATATACCCTGATGATGCTTGCAGTATTTAGACTTGGGGCAAATATACCAGTTCCGGGCATGAATAAAGAAGTATTAGAAAGTATGTTTACCGGTCAAGGCGGTTTACTCAATTTTTTTAGCTTTATATCTGGTGGAGCATTTAAAAACTTCACCATATTTGCACTGAGCATTTCACCATATATCACCGCTTCCATAATTATGAATCTGCTTACTATTGCAATTCCAAGTCTTGAAGCCCTTGCTAAAGAAGGGGAAGAAGGAAGAAAGAAGATAGCTCAGTATACAAGATACGGAACAGTTGTCCTCGCAGTTATTCAAGCCATTGGAATTAGTATAGGATTATTTAGAAGAGCTTTGATATCCACTGATGTTTGGTCTATTTCCGTAGTGGTTATCACATTGACAGCAGGTACTGCTTTTTTAATGTGGCTAGGAGAACAGATCACTGAAAAGGGAATTGGAAACGGAATTTCACTTATAATTTTTGCCGGTATTGTATCTAGAATCCCTGTGGGAACGTTCCAAACTTTTAGGAAACTTCAGGTTGGAGATGTTTCAATAGTTTCACTAATTATATTTGTCGTGTTAGCGATAATTATAATAGCTGGTGTAATAGCTATACAGCAGGGAACTAGAAAAATACCTGTCCAGTATGCTAAAAGAGTTGTGGGAAGAAAGATGTATGGTGGACATAGCACCCATATTCCATTAAAAGTAAATCAAGCCGGCGTTATTCCGGTAATATTTGCAATATCTCTTTTGCAGTTTCCATTAACTCTTACTTATTTCTTCCAAAATGGAGGATTTTCAAACTTTGTTAACACATATCTGTCACCTACTGGAAATCCAGGGGTTTGGATATATAATATATTATATGCGATTCTAATAGTGTTCTTTACTTATTTCTACACAGCGGTTACTTTCAATCCTGTAGAAGTGGCTAATAATATGAAGAAAAACGGTGGATTTATTCCAGGAATAAGACCTGGTAGACCAACCTCTGAATATCTTTCAAGAACTTTAAACAGAATAACTTTAGCAGGAGCATTGTTTTTAGCAGTGATAGCTGTAATGCCATCTATAATCTTAAACTTTACTGATCTTCAGTTTAGATTCGGTGGAACAGCACTGCTTATAGCTATAGGTGTATCACTTGAAACCATGAAACAAATAGAAGCTCAAATGGTTATGAGACACTATCAAGGCTTCTTGAAATAGATTCATGGGGCATAGCCCCATGATACAACTTATGTAAAGCCGGGAGATGGTAAAATGAGACTCATTCTATTAGGACCACCTGGAGCCGGTAAAGGAACGCAGGCTTCAAGGATAGTGCAAAGATATGAAGTACCTCATATTTCTACTGGGGACATTTTTAGAAAGAATATAAAAGAAGGTACAGAGCTTGGAAAAAAAGCAAAGGAATATATGGATAAAGGACTACTGGTGCCAGATGAGATAGTAGTTGCCATAGTAGAGGATAGATTAAAGGAAGCAGATTGTAAAAACGGATTTTTACTTGACGGATTTCCAAGAACGGTGAATCAGGCTGAGGCTTTGGATAAAGTTTTAGAAAATATGAATATATCTCTTGATAAAGTAATAAATATTAAAGTTGATAAGAATGTTCTTGTGGATAGAGTTGTAGGTAGAAGGATATGTAGAGACTGTGGAGCCACATATCATGTTAAGTTTAATCCACCTGCTGAAGAAGGAAAATGCGATGTATGCGGTGGAGAGCTTTACCAAAGAGATGATGATAAAGAAGAAACAGTGACTAAGAGAATAGAAGTTTACCTGCAAGAAACCACTCCTTTAATAGATTATTACAGTAACAAGAGATTATTAGCAGATATTGAAGGAGAACAAGATATAGATAAAGTATTTGAAGATATAGTGAAGGCCTTAGGGAGCGAAAAGTAATGATTATCATCAAGTCCGATAAAGAAATTGAGCATATGAAGGAAGCAGGTAAAATTGTAGCTCATACCCATGAGGTATTGAGAAAGCATATTAAACCTGGCATTACCACAGAGGAACTTGATAAAATTGCAGAAAAAGAGATAAGAGCTCTTGGAGGAATACCTGCTTTTAAAGGATACGGGGGCTTCCCTGCAAGTATTTGTACATCAATAAACGAAGAGGTAGTTCATGGAATTCCCGGATTAAAACAATTAAAAGATGGCGATATTATAAGTATAGATATAGGGGCCGTATATAATGGCTACTATGGTGATGCAGCTAAGACATATCCTGTTGGAAGTGTAAATGAGGATGCACTTAAGCTCATAAGAATAACAAAAGAAAGTTTTTATGAAGGGTTAAAGTTTTGCAAAGAAGGCCATAGACTTTCAGATATTTCCCATGCGATACAAATCCATGTAGAAAAAAACGGATTTTCAGTTGTAAGGGATTATGTAGGTCATGGAATAGGAGCTAATATGCATGAAGATCCTCAAATACTTAACTTCGGTCCTCCAGGAAAAGGCCCTAGACTTACTAAGGGAATGGTTCTAGCTATTGAACCTATGGTTAATATAGGTACTTATAAAGTAAGAACACTTCTTGATAATTGGACGGTAGTAACCCTTGACGGTAAGTGGTCTGCCCATTATGAACACACAGTAGCCATAACTGATGATGAACCTTTAATCTTAACAAAGCTATAAAAAGAGGTGTATAACTTGCAAAGCATAAGGGAAGTTACTTTAGGTCAATTTGTTAAATCCAAGGCAGGTAGAGATAAAAATAGAGTTTTTATAGTTGTGGATATAATAGATGATCTTTACGTTCTAATAGCAGACGGTGATCTTCGAAAAATAGAAAAACCGAAGAAGAAAAAAATAAAACATTTGTCCAAATACAACTTAATCAGTGACGAAATAAAGCAAAGATGCGAAGAAAAGAAAAAGATTAGTAATTTGATGCTAAGGCGAGAGATCGATAAATTGGGACCTAACATTCCCAACAACAATAGGAGGTATGATTCCTAATGGCAAAAAAGGAAGCTATTGAAGTCAAAGGTACTGTGGTAGAGGCTCTACCCAATGCCATGTTCAAGGTTGAACTGGAAAACGGGCATGAAGTTTTAGCTCATATATCCGGTAAACTAAGAATGAACTTTATCAGAATACTACCCGGTGATAAGGTTACTTTAGAGCTATCTCCATATGACCTGACTAGAGGCAGAATTATTTGGCGAGGTAAGTGATGAAGGAGGGATAATCATGAAAGTAAGACCATCTGTGAAACCTATATGTGAAAAATGCAAAGTTATAAAAAGAAAAGGTAGAGTAATGGTTATATGTGAAAATCCAAAACACAAACAAAAACAAGGATAATTTTTTTAATTTCATATAGTATTTTAATTAAAGATTTAGTATAATATTGTTTTAGGGAATAACCCTAGCGGCTGCAAACTATATTATTAGTTATTTTGTTACAAAGAGAAATTCATCCTGAGCAAAGTTTAAAGATAGATAAACTAGTAGTATGTATATTTAGGAGGTGTAATTAAATGGCAAGAATTGCAGGTGTTGACTTGCCCAGAGACAAAAGGGTAGAGATTGGTTTAACCTATATCTTTGGTATTGGTAGGCCAACTTCTCAAGAGATCCTAAAAAAAGCTGGTATAAACTATGATACACGAGTAAAAGATTTAACAGAAGAAGAAGTAAGCAAATTGAGACATATAATAGATAATGAATATACAGTTGAAGGTGACCTGAGAAGAGAAGTATCTTTAAATATTAAGAGATTGAAGGAAATTGGATGCTATAGAGGAATTCGTCATAGAAAAGGTCTGCCAGTTAGAGGACAGAGCACTAAAAATAATGCTAGGACTCGTAAAGGGCCTAAGAGAGTTGTAGGACGTAAGAAGAAATAGTAAAGGAGGTTTGTGATGGTGGCTAAGAAGGTACGTAAGGTACGTAGAAAAAGACGTGAGCGTAAAAATATAGAACGTGGTCAAGCACATATTCAATCAACATTTAATAATACAATAATTACTATAACTGATATGAATGGAAATGCTGTAGCATGGTCAAGTGCGGGCAATTGCGGATTTAAGGGTTCAAGAAAATCAACTCCATTTGCTGCACAAATGGCTGCTGAACAGGCAGCAAAATCAGCTATGGAGCACGGATTAAAGACTGTTGAGGTATATGTAAAGGGACCAGGATCCGGAAGAGAGGCGGCAATAAGATCTCTTCAGGCTGCAGGACTTGAAATAAATTTAATTAAGGATGTTACTCCGATACCACATAACGGATGTAGACCGCCAAAACGTAGAAGAGTATAGTAAAAGAGTAGGAGGTGCATAAAAAAAATGGCTAGATATACAGGACCATCTTGTAGACAATGTCGTAGAGAGGGAATGAAACTATATCTTAAAGGTGAAAGATGCTATACAGATAAATGTGCTATTTCAAGAAGAGGTAAACCACCAGGACAACATGGAGGTAGAAGAATAAAATTATCAAGCTACGGCATTCAGTTAAGGGAGAAACAAAAAGTTAAGAGATATTATGGAATTTTAGAAACTCAATTTAGAAACTACTATGAAAAAGCTGCAAATATGCCAGGTATTACAGGTGAAAACTTTTTAAGATTACTCGAGTCAAGACTTGATAATGTAGTCTATAGATTAGGATTTGCTTCATCAAGAAAGGAAGCAAGACAACTTGTAAGACATGGTCATTTTACATTAAATGGGCACAAGGCTGACATTCCGTCAATAATTGTAAATGTAGGTGACGTTGTAGAGGTTAAAGAAAAGAGCAAAAATTCACCTAAATTTAAAGAGTTAAAAGAAAGGTCAGTGAATGCTCCTAAATGGCTAGAAGCTGACATGGAAAATTTAAAGGGCAAAGTTGTTGCAGCACCAACAAGAGAAGATATAGACCTTCCAATAGAAGAACACTTGATAGTAGAGTTGTATTCCAAATAATATATATTAGTAATATTAATATATTAGAATCAGTTACCCTCGCAATAATATTAAATTAAGAGGGGTGGTAAAACGTGATTGAGATAGAAAAGCCTAAAATTGAATGTATTGATATAAGCGATGATTTCACATATGGCAAGTTTGTAGTGGAACCCTTAGAAAGAGGCTACGGTACAACCTTAGGTAATAGCCTTAGAAGGATCTTACTATCATCCCTTCCGGGTGTAGCTGTAAAATGGATAAAGATAGATAATGTGCTTCATGAATTCTCAACTATACCTGGTGTAAAAGAAGATGTAGTTGAAATAATCCTAAATTTAAAAGGGTTATCTGCAAAAATACACTCAGAAGAAGAAATAAAGGTAGTTAGAATTGAAGCTCAGGGACCTGGTAAAGTCACTGCGGGAGATATAATTGCTGACGCTGATGTAGAGATACTCAGTACAGATCTTGAAATTGCAACCCTTGAAGAGGGAGCGCAACTTAATATGGAGATGGGACTATCTAAGGGTAGAGGTTATGTTCCAGCAGAAAACAATAAAGAAGAAGGAATGCCAATAGGAGTTATACCGGTAGACTCTATATATACACCGGTAAAAAAGGTAAACTACATGGTTGAAAACACAAGAGTTGGACAGGTAACTGATTATGATAGACTGACTTTAGAAATTTGGACAGATGGAAGTATCAAACCTGATGAGGCTGCTTCCCTAGGTGCAAAGATTATGAATGAGCATTTGAATCTATTCATAAATCTTACCGAACACATTGAGGATGTAGAAATCATGGTAGAAAAAGAAGAAGATAAGAAAGAAAAAGTGCTTGAAATGACTATAGAAGAATTAGACCTTTCTGTTCGTTCATATAACTGTTTAAAACGTGCGGGTATTAATACTGTTGAGGAATTAACTGAAAGAACGGAAGAAGATATGATGAAGGTTAGAAATCTTGGTAAAAAGTCTCTAGAAGAAGTTAAGAATAAACTGGCTGAACTCAATCTTACTTTAAAACCTAGTGACGAGTAGACTAGTGAAAAGGAGGGAAAGATATGGCTTCACATCGTAAATTAGGACGTCCTACAGGTCACAGAAACCTTATGCTTAGAAACCTTGTTACCAGTCTATTAAAGAATGGACGCATTGAGACTACAGAAACAAGAGCTAAGGAAACTCGCAAAATGGCGGAAAAAATGATTACTCTTGCTAAAAGAGGAGATCTTCATGCAAGACGTCAAGTTCTTGCGTACGTTCTTGATGAATCTGTAGTTAAAAATCTTTTTGATGAGATTGCTCCTAAGTATCAGGATAGAAACGGCGGATATACTAGAATTCTCAAATTAGGGCCACGTAGAGGAGATGCTGCTCCAATGGCTATAATAGAACTGATCTAGTTAGTGAGCTGGGGGATTAAGTAAAAACTTAGTCCCTTTTTTATTCAGTAAATTATTACAAAAATTTTAAAACATATTGACTTATATATGATTTTATTTTAAAATAAATACAATAAATTAAAATATAAATTCTTTGAACAGGAATAGTAATCAGAATATCTTGCTTATAGCGAGTCGGAGTTGGTGGAAGTCCGATAGAAAGATGTCTGATGAATGGGCCTGGGAGAAGCTAGGTGAAATCATTATAAAAGTAGCCGTAGCCGGGGGTTTCCCGTTATAGAAACAGGATATCGAGATTTATACAGAATCTCCGTATCTGGAAAGAGAAATAGCATAGAGCTATTTAATCAGGGTGGTACCGCGGAAAAAAGCCTTTCGTCCCTTAATAGGGGTGAAAGGCTTTTTTGGTATAAAAATAAGGAGGTGATCAGAATGTTTTGAAAAGATGATGAATTAGATTGGAATTGGGAGAATAAAAAAATAATTAAAAAAGGAGAGAGAAATAATGAATACGAATTTGAGAAAAAATATTATTACAGCATTGCTGATCGCCATAGGTTTTATTTTAAGACAAATTATACCAGGAACGATTGGAGGAATGAAGTTTGATTTAATGTTGGCAGTTATGTTTGTTTGCCTTCTAATCAATCAAGACTTTAAAAACGTACTCCTAACAGCATTCTTAGGAGGAGTAATTACTGCAATGACAACTACATTTCCAGGTGGTCAAATACCAAATATAATTGATAAATTTATTACAAGTTTAGTTGTATATGTTATAATTAGAATGCTTGGAGATTTAAAAGAAAACATACTATTTGTTGGACTAATAGCGTTAATTGGAACTTTAGTAAGTGGTAGCGTATTTTTAACATCTGCACTATATATGGTTGGGCTGCCAGTGCCATTTAAAGTATTATTTTTAAGCATTGTAGTGCCTACTGCAGTGGCTAATACTTTTGTAACAATATTTGTATATAAGGCAGTTAAGATTTCAATGAGATCCATAGGAGTAAAAGTTTTACAGAAATAATTAATAATTTTGGACAATGGGGTTAGCCTCCATTGTCCAAATCATGATCGAATGGAAGTAGACGGGTAGGTATTGAAATTAAAACTGTAAGATATATAATATATAAGTGTAAATCTAAATTTGTGAGGTAGTTATATGACAAAAATGATAGAAACTATTGATTTAGTTTATGAATACCAAAAAGATGAAGATGAAAGGATTATGGCCCTTAAAAAAGTAGGACTTAAGGTAAAAAAAGGCGAGTTCGTAGCCATATTGGGGCATAATGGATCAGGTAAGTCTACATTGGCAAAACTTATGAATGCAATTTACCTTCCCAGCGGGGGAAAGGTTTATATAAAAAACATGGATACAACCAATGAAGAAAAGATTTGGGAAATAAGACGAACTGCAGGAATGGTATTTCAAAATCCTGATAACCAGATTGTGGCTACCACAGTAGAAGAGGATGTGGCTTTTGGCCCGGAAAATCTAGGTGTTGCTCCAAAGGAAATAAGAGAAAGAGTTGAAGGTGCTATGAAGGCTGTAGGTATAGATGAATTTAGAAAAAAATCCCCCCATCTGCTATCGGGAGGGCAAAAACAGAGAGTAGCTATAGCAGGAGTTTTAGCAATGAAACCGGAGTGCATTATATTGGACGAACCTACAGCTATGCTTGACCCTTCAGGAAGAAAAGAAGTAATGGATACAATAGTAAAACTTAACAAAGAAGGAATAACTGTTATTCATATTACTCACTTTATGGATGAGGCAGTTAAAGCAGACAGAATAGTAGTCATGGATAATGGTAACATAGCCTTAGACGGAAAACCTAAAGATGTATTTTCAAATGTAGATAGACTAAAACAGCTTGGACTTGATGTACCTCAAGTAACTCTTTTAGCCCATGAACTTAAAAACGAGGGAATTGCAATTTCAGAAAATATACTTACAGTTGATGAGATGGTGAATGAATTATGTCGATTATTATAAAAGATCTTGTACATGTATATAACCCAGACAGCCCATTTGAAACTGTGGCGTTGTCGAATATAAATTTTAAAATAGAAAAAGGTGAATTTGTAGGGCTGATAGGACATACAGGCTCAGGAAAATCCACATTAATACAGCATTTAAATGGACTGCTCAAGGCAACATCAGGCAAAATTTATATAAATGATTTAGATATTTCTCAAAAGGATGTTAAGCTGAGCGAGGTGAGAAAAAAAGTTGGATTAGTATTTCAATATCCTGAATATCAGCTCTTTGAGGAAACAGTCTTTAAGGACGTGGCCTTTGGACCTTTCAATCTGGGTCTTGAGCAAAAAGAGATAGAAAGCAGAGTTAAGGAAGCTTTAGAGATTGTGGGACTTAATTTTGAAGAAATTAAAGATAGATCACCCTTTGAATTAAGTGGAGGACAAAGAAGGCGTATAGCTATAGCGGGAGTAATTGCCATGAAACCTGAGGTTCTTATATTAGATGAGCCAACGGCTGGACTTGATCCGGAAGGCAGAGATGAAATCCTTGCTCAGATAAAAGAGCTTCATTCTAAATATAAAATGACGGTTATTTTAGTTTCCCATAGCATGGAAGATATAGCAAGATTAGTAAATAAAATTATAGTGATGGATAAAGGAAAGGTTGCACTAATAGGAACTCCAAGAGAAGTCTTTAAAAAAGCAGATATTTTAGAGAAAATAGGGTTGGGAGTTCCACAGATCACCTATTTGGTAAGAAAATTAAGAGAAAAGGGCATAGCCATTAGAGAGGATGTCCTTACCGTTGATGAAGCAAAGGAAGAAATAATTAAATTGATAAGAGGGAAAAAACATGCTTAGAGATATTACTATAGGACAATATTATCCTGAAAATTCAATAATTCACAGATTAGATCCCAGATTCAAAATACTGGCTACATTTGTATATATAATATCCTTATTTATTATAGATAAGCTTTTTGCATATACTTTAGTAACGGTCTTTTTGGGAATACTAATTATACTTTCTAAAGTTCCATTAGCCTATATATTAAGGGGCTTAAAACCCATATTTATAATAATAATAATAACCTTCGGGATAAATATTTTTATGACAAAAGGAGTAGTAATATATAACATAGGCCCCCTTGAAATAACTAAGGAAGGTTTGACAACAGCGGTATTTATGGTCTTAAGACTTATTTACCTTATTGTAGGAACATCGCTTTTAACGTTGACTACTTCGCCAATACAACTTACCGATGGAATAGAAAAGCTCTTAAATCCTTTTAAAAGGATTGGTGTTCCTGCCCATGAACTGGCAATGATGATGACTATAGCTTTGAGGTTTATTCCAACACTCCTTGAAGAAACGGATAAGATTATGAAAGCTCAGATGGCAAGGGGGGCTGACTTTGAAAGCGGAAACATAGTAAAGAGAGCCAAAAGTCTTATTCCGCTGCTGGTGCCACTTTTTATAGGAGCTTTTAGAAGAGCTGATGATTTAGCAATGGCCATGGAAGCAAGATGTTACAGAGGTGGAGAAAACAGGACAAGGATGAAAGAACTAAGGCTTCACAAAAGAGATTACATTGCTTCAGTAATAGTAATAGCCTTTGTGGTATTATTAATATTTACTAGAATTCAAGGTTAGAGATTGGTGATAAGTTATCGGTTACAGGAAATACCCTAAAGAATGACCTGGATTTACTAAGGATTAGGAGCTAAGAGCTAACAAATGCGTCGTCAGAGCCTGTGTTCTCTTGAAACCCGTTAGAAAGACTTTAAAACTTTCAACATGCAACATGGAACATGCATAGAAAAAGCGTCATCAGACGCTTTTTTCTATGTATAGCCTAAATAAAAAGAAGGTGCTTATTATGAAAAATGTAAAATTGACAATTGCATATGACGGAACAAACTACAGCGGTTGGCAGTTTCAGATTAATGCCAGAACTGTCCAAGAAGAAATTCAAAAGGCACTAAAGATAATAATGAAAAAAGATATAAAAATAAATGGTTCCGGCAGAACCGACGCAGGAGTTCACGCATTAGAACAAGTTGCCAATTTTAAAGCAGACTTTACCATACCAGTAGATAGGATACCGGTTGCTATGAATGGCTTATTACCACCAGATATAGCTATTAAAAAAGCAGAAGATGTAGATATGAATTTTCATGCCAGATACTCTTCTAAGGGTAAAAGATATATATATAAAATATATAATGCAAAGGTAAGAAATCCTTTATATAGAAATTATTCATACTTTGTAAATAGAGAAATAGATATTAATAAAATAAAGGAAGCTAGTAAATACTTTTTAGGAGAGCATGATTTTAAAGCCTTTATGACCAAAGGGAGCAGCATTAAAACTACAGTACGAACTATTTACAGTATAAATGTATATAAAAGAGATG
>Ga0182240_100118_pt1 | contig 35974 bp, 34 predicted proteins | sample hydfrates4_PW_90_FD_145594 | JGI IMG/M metagenome (GOLD analysis project Ga0182240, IMG submission 145594) | Subsurface microbial communities from deep shales in Texas, USA - hydraulic fracturing test 4_PW_90 | ecosystem: Environmental > Aquatic > Deep subsurface > Shale gas/oil reservoir >...
AAAAAATATTTGAACTGTTGTATTCAAAGAGTGGATGTGGTATAATTAATTGAAAAATACAGCCTTTAGTTTATTATTGGATCTCTACTTAGAGGAGGGATTTATATTGAAGAAGAAAGATGTTGCAATTTCTGGTATAATGATTGCCTTAGTTTTTGTTTTAACCTTTGCGATAAAAGTTCCTGTGCCATTCACAAGGGGTTACGTACATTTGGGAGACAGCATGATATTCATTTCAGCGATTTTGTTCGGTAGGAGGGTTGGAGCTTTAGCAGGAGGATTGGGTTCTGCTTTGGCAGATTTGGTTGGAGGTTATGCTTATTGGGCTATACCCACTTTGATTATAAAATCCGTTATGGGGGCTTTAGTCGGATGGGTTTCTGATAGTTATAGAAACAAATATTCGGGCAAAAAAGAACTTACGATTTTTCTCTCAAGTATAGGTATATGGTTGGCTTTTTCCTTAACTCTTTCCTTATTTTTAAAAAACTTGATAGCGAATTTAGCAACATCTCCTTTGACTAACAACCTAATGAATGAATTGGGGTACGAAAGTATAGAAGAGTTAGAAAATTTTTTATTAAACGCTAGGGGATTAATCAACATTATTCTTTTAGCAATACCAATAGCCATAATACTAATTTCGTTGTTCCTTAGAGGAAAGGGTTCAACGCTTTTCAGACTAGGTAATTTGATGGGAAGTATGATAGCTGGTTTATGGATGGTTATAGGATACTTTTTTGCAGGTAGAATTATAGTTGGTAATTGGGTGATGCCTATTTTTGAGGTACCTTGGAATGTTTTACAATTCACCGTAGGAATTCTCGTTGCATATATAGTGTTATTCGGTCTACAAAAGACAAAACTTTTTGAAAATTCCCAAAAGTAAAAAAGCAATCTCCTGACTTTGACAGTTGAGAGACAATTTTTCAGTAAACCAAACGGAAGAAAGCGGGTTTGAGGGGATAAAACACTTATTTTTTTGAAAAAAATTTTTTGATGTAGTGACACTTTTTTCTCTTTTAATTATATTATTCTCTTGACTTCATAATATTTCTGTGGTATAATATTAAAGACATTATGAAGTTGGGAGATGATTTGGATGTATGTTAGAACGGTAAAAAACAATCAAGGGAAAGAATACTTAAGAATAGTAGAAAGTTACCGTGAAAACGGTAAGAATAAACAAAAGATAATCGCTAATTTGGGTAGAATTGATACTATCAGTAGAAAAGAAGTGGAAAATATTGTCGATAAACTCGTACAGATATATGATATAAAAGGTTATGTGAATTTGAATAGTGTTGAGGAAGCACCCGATAAGAAGAATTATGGGGTAAAGGTAATAGTGGATAAATTATTTGAAAGGTATGAGATGGATAAGTTCTTTGAAAAGATGGATAAAAAGATAAGGTTCGATGTAGAGGATTTGCTGAAAATAATGGTTATGAACAGAATAATAGAACCTAAAAGTAAGTTAGGAATATTCAACGACTTAGATTATTACGGATTTAAAAGAATAGATGAGGCAGAGACGGATGGGGAAGGGATAGCCTTACAATGGATGTACAGGACGCTAGATGTGTTAGCGCAAAAGAAGGAAGAGTTAGAGAAACATCTGTATCGTCAAAGGATAAGTTTATTCAATTCTGTGGTAGATTTAGTGTTTTACGATGTAACGACGTTAGCCTTTGAGACACAACAAACGAACGAGTTACTGCAGATGGGGTATTCTAAAGATAAGAAGTTCAACGAATCACAGGTAGTTTTAGGGATGTCGATAGATAGGGATAGGATGCCGGTTAGTTTTGATATATACCCAGGTAACACGTTTGAAGGGCATACATTCAAAGATACGATAGAGACGATGAAAAAGAGATATCAGTTGGGGAAGGTAATAGTGGTTTCTGATAGAGGGATGATGAGTAAAACCAATATGGAAATAGTAGAGAATTCCGATTACAAATTTATAGTAGGTAAATCGATAAAACAGTTAAAAAAGGCGGATATATTCGATGGGGAATTCACTGAAATATCAAAAGGGATTGAATACAGAGAAATAGAATACGAGGGTAAAAGATTACTCATAATACATTCAAAGGAAAGGGCTGAAAAAGATAGAAAAGACAGGACTAGATTGATTGAAAAAGCGAAGAAAATGTTGAAAGATGGGAACATAGAATCAAAAAGTAAAAGAGGTGCAAAAAAGTACTTAAAGACAAAGAACGAAGTAGATTATACACTTGATATCGAAAAAATAGAAAAAGACGAAAAATACGACGGATACTATGGAATAATAACCAACACACAGTTGAATCCAAAACAGATATTAGAGCAATACCATACCTTGTGGAAAGTGGAAGAAAGCTTCAGAACACTAAAGAATTATCTTGAAACAAGACCGATATTTCATTGGACACAGAAAAGGATAAAGGGACACATAGTGATGAGTTTCGTATCTTACATAATGCAAAGAACACTTGAATTAGAACTTGAGAGAAACAATATAGAATACTCACATGAAAAGATAAGAGAAGCGATTAAAAACATGGAATACATAGATATTAAAACCAATGAACAACATTTTGCCATTAGGACTAACATGAATGTTTTAGCTCAGAAGATATTGAAGATACTTAATATACCAATTCCAAAAGTGGTAACCCCATATGAGGAATTCATAGAGAAACTGAAACTACAGGGCCAAAATGAGAAAATTAAAAGATTAGAAAGGAGCAAAGCGAAAACGTAAGTCTAAAACATCGATAAACAAAGGAAAAGAAAGGCATGTAGTGACACTTTTGAAAAACAGAGAAAGCAAAAAAAGCTTTTTAGCAGTTATTCATGCCTGTTTTAGAATTCTTACGTTTTTGTAACTGTCAAACTCAGGAAAAAATATTTGAACTGTTGTATTCAAAGAGTGGATGTGGTATAATTAATTGAAAAATACAGCCTTTAGTTTATTATTGGATCTCTACTTAGAGGAGGGATTTATATTGAAGAAGAAAGATGTTGCAATTTCTGGTATAATGATTGCCTTAGTTTTTGTTTTAACCTTTGCGATAAAAGTTCCTGTGCCATTCACAAGGGGTTACGTACATTTGGGAGACAGCATGATATTCATTTCAGCGATTTTGTTCGGTAGGAGGGTTGGAGCTTTAGCAGGAGGATTGGGTTCTGCTTTGGCAGATTTGGTTGGAGGTTATGCTTATTGGGCTATACCCACTTTGATTATAAAATCCGTTATGGGGGCTTTAGTCGGATGGGTTTCTGATAGTTATAGAAACAAATATTCGGGCAAAAAAGAACTTACGATTTTTCTCTCAAGTATAGGTATATGGTTGGCTTTTTCCTTAACTCTTTCCTTATTTTTAAAAAACTTGATAGCGAATTTAGCAACATCTCCTTTGACTAACAACCTAATGAATGAATTGGGGTACGAAAGTATAGAAGAGTTAGAAAATTTTTTATTAAACGCTAGGGGATTAATCAACATTATTCTTTTAGCAATACCAATAGCCATAATACTAATTTCGTTGTTCCTTAGAGGAAAGGGTTCAACGCTTTTCAGACTAGGTAATTTGATGGGAAGTATGATAGCTGGTTTATGGATGGTTATAGGATACTTTTTTGCAGGTAGAATTATAGTTGGTAATTGGGTGATGCCTATTTTTGAGGTACCTTGGAATGTTTTACAATTCACCGTAGGAATTCTCGTTGCATATATAGTGTTATTCGGTCTACAAAAGACAAAACTTTTTGAAAATTCCCAAAAGTAAAAAAGCAATCTCGGTTGCCTGTGCAACCGAGACCTTTTTCTTCTACTATCCTTTATTTTAGTAACATTTCATATCTTTTACCAACTTCTTCCCAATTAACTATGTTCCACCAAGCTTGTATGTATTCTGGTCTCCTGTTTTGATATTTCAAATAATAAGCGTGTTCCCAAACATCCAAGCCCAACACAGGTTTCAAACTGTACATTATCGGGTTATCTTGATTTGGGGTGGATAGAATTGAAAGATGCCCGTAGTTATCTAAAACCATCCAAGCCCATCCGCTTCCAAATCTTGTTGCTGCAGCATTTGAAAATTCCTCTTTAAATTTGTCGAAACTTCCGAAAGTCTTATCAATACTTTCAGCTAACTTTCCAGAAGGTTTACCACCACCGTTGGGTCCCATTATTGTCCAAAATAAAGAATGATTGTAATGTCCACCTCCGTTGTTCCTTACCGCTGTTCTAATATCAGCTGGTATATTGTCTAAATCCTTGAGAATGTCTTCTATACTTTTGCTTGCCCATTCAGGATATTTTTCTAAGGCAGCATTTAAATTTTTAACGTAACCTCCATGATGCTTAGTGTGGTGAATCTCCATTGTTGTAGCATCTATGTAAGGTTCTAGAGCATCGTAGGGATAACTCAATTTTGGTAATTCAAAAGCCATAATTACACCTCCATAATTTGATTTAAATTCCGAGAATTTTTGTCGTAATTAAATTATACCACACATTTTATCATTATGCAAGTCGAATTTGATATTCACATATTTTTAATAAAAGTTATAAAAAGAAGAAAATGTATGTGTTATAATTACCTTCGGGATTTTGAGAAGAACTGCTGGAGGACTCCAAATGAAGGTTTTTCTAAGTGATTTACACATCGGTTTAGGCAACGAATCCGATGACTTTATATACGATGATAGACTAATCAAGTTACTGCGTGATCTCGAAGAAGAACACAATGAATTATTTATTGTTGGGGATTTTTTTGAATTATCCAACTTAGTAAATGATGGTCTTATGATGGATACAGCTTCTGAATATGCAGAAAAATTTGATCCCTCTTTAATAGATGAAATATTCACCAGCCACGAAAAACTGATTGGAGAGTTTCAAAAATTTTCTAAAAAACATAAAATTTATTATATTGCGGGTAATCATGATTATTATATTCTTTTGAACCAAAAAATAAAAGAAAAAATAAAGGAAGTATTCGAGAATTGTGAAATTTTACCCTATTATTACGATCCGCATATTAGGTTATTTGTTATACATGGTAATCAGTTCGATATAGTCAATAGATTGAGTAAAGATAAAGATGGAAATCTTATTCCACCCTTTACTGAGTATATGAACAAATACATGAACTATAATTTTGGGAAAGTTGCTGGGAAAATTCTACCTGCAGAGCTTTTTTCAGATTATCAGAATATTTATCCTCAGTTAGATGTTTTCAAATGGTTGGATATCATAAAGGAAAAATATGATTTAAAATACAATTTAAAAAACAAATGGACTGAAACCTTTACCCAACTAATTAAAACGCCTCAGGTAAAAAAATGGATGAAAATAAACTTTCCAGGCGCAAATATTTTATCTACTATATTTATAAATAACCTAGGGGGTATGAAATTAGGTGAAGCTATAGTTAGGACAGGAATGTTCTTTAGAAGTATGAGAAATTCAAATTCTCTTTTAATGAAGGCAGAAGAGCTTTTGAATGATAAATTCTATATACCGAAAGAATATCTTATTGGTTTTTATGATCGAGATATTTCTTTTGCCAAGGGAGAAATAAAGGGAATAGTTATGGGTCATAATCATAGAGCATCGTTTAATATCATAAAAAACGGTGGTTCAAAAGAAGTTTATATTAATACGGGCACATGGAAATTCATGGTAAATAGAAACTTTGGAATAAATAGAAATGAGTTTATCAAAAAAAAGTTGATTTCCTATCTATTGATAGACGATTCAAATAAGTCCATGAATTTTAAGTTGGTAAGAGAAGAAGCATTTTAAATTATTAAAATTGTATGTTAAATTTTACCCAAATGAGAAATAGAAAAAAAATAAAAAGAATATAATTATATAAAAGCTGTTGATTTTATCAACTTAATATATGTTTATTATTATAATTTTTAATAAAATTCGCTAGGAGGGAAACAGATGGGAAAAAAGTATGTATATGTGTGGAATAAAAATCGTGTAGAAGGTAACTCGAAAATGAAAGACATTCTTGGTGGAAAAGGTGCCAATTTAGCAGAAATGGCATCTTTAGGTTTACCTGTACCTCCAGGTTTCACTATTTCAGCAGAAGTATGTAAATATTATTGGGATAATAACAGAAAATTCCCAGAAGATCTTACATCAACTGTTGAGGAATCTATGAGGGAACTTGAAAATGTCACAGGCAAAAAATTTGGTGATAACGAAAATCCTCTTTTGGTCTCGGTAAGATCTGGTGCCGCCATTTCTATGCCCGGAATGATGGATACCATCTTGAATTTAGGCCTTAACGATGAATCAGTTGAGGGATTGGCCAAGCTAACTAATAATGAAAGGTTTGCTTGGGATTCTTACAGAAGATTTATCCAAATGTTTGGTGATGTTGCATTAGGTATCGCCCATGAAAAATTCGAAGAAGTCCTTAATGAAGTAAAAGATGAAAAAGGTGTAAAACAAGATTTAGAATTAGATGCAAACGACCTTAAAAAAGTCGTTGAATTATACAAAAAACTGTATAAAGAAGAAGGGAAAGAGTTCCCTCAAGATCCCATGAAACAGCTTTGGATTGCTATTGAAGCAGTTTTCGGAAGTTGGAACAATCCAAGGGCAATAAAGTATAGACAAATTAATGAAATGGATAAACAAGGTCTTTTAGGAACAGCTGTTAATGTAGTTGCCATGGTTTTTGGCAATATGGGAGATGACAGCGGTACTGGTGTTGCTTTCACCAGAGATCCAAACACTGGTGAAAAGAAATATTACGGTGAATTTCTTCCCAACGCACAAGGTGAAGATGTTGTTGCCGGTATAAGAACTCCAAAAAGCTTGGATGAGTTGAAGAATATCAATCCTAAAACATATAACCAGTTACTTGAGGTTATGGATAAATTGGAGAAACATTTTAGGGATATGCAAGACATTGAATTTACCGTTGAAAAAGGACAATTATACATGCTTCAAACAAGAAACGGAAAAAGAACTGCTGCTGCGGCTGTTAAGATTGCTGTAGATATGGTAAAAGAAGGCCTTATAAACAAACAAGAAGCAGTGATGAGAGTTAAACCTGCAGACATAGAAAAATTATTACACCCTATTTTTGATCCTGAAGAATTAAAAAATGCACAATACATTGGGAAAGGCTTACCCGCATCACCTGGTGCAGCTACCGGAAAAATTGTGTTTAGCGCAGACGACGCCGAAAAGATGGCAAAAGATGGTGAAAAAGTAATTCTTGCCAGACCTGAAACGTCTCCTGAAGATGTGGGGGGTATGAACGTTGCAGAAGGAATATTAACTTCACGTGGAGGAATGACTTCTCACGCTGCCGTCGTTGCCAGAGGAATGGGTAAAACAGCTGTTGTTGGAGCAGAAGATATAGTCATTGATTTAAAAAATAAAGTTGTAAAATCTAACGGAGTTGAATTAAAGGAAGGCGATTGGATTTCCATCGATGGAAACGAAGGAAAAGTTTACGCCGGAAAGATCAAAACAGTTAGACCCGAAGGGTTAGCAGGTGATATTTCTGTATTACTTGAGTACGCAGATGAAGTTGCAGTTTTAGGAGTTAGAGCAAATGCAGATATTCCAAGGGATGCAAAAGTTGCAAGAGAGTTTGGAGCTCAAGGAATTGGACTTTGCAGAACTGAACACATGTTCTTTGGACCAGAAAGAATAAACAAGATGAGAACCATGATCGTTTCAAAAACTGAAGAACAAAGAAGAGCAGCTTTAGAACAACTTTTACCATATCAAAGATCAGATTTCAAAGGATTATTTGAAGAAATGGAAGGATTTTCTGTCACAATAAGGCTTTTGGATCCACCTCTTCATGAATTTGTTCCAGAAAGCGACGAACAAATAAAAGAAGTGGCAGAAATGATTGGAATCAGTGAAGATGAATTAAGGAGTATAGTTAAAGATTTAGAAGAGTTCAACCCAATGATGGGTCACAGAGGTGTGAGATTAGCTATCACTTACCCAGAAATAGCAGAAATGCAAACAAAAGCAATAATCTTGGCTGCTATAGACTTAATAAAAGAAGGCAAAAAGGTACAACCAGAAATAATGATCCCGGTGGTTGGAAATGTTAAAGAACTCACCATCCTTAAAGAATCTATCAAACAGATTGCTGACGAATTAATAAAAGAAAACAACGTTGATTTAGAATACAAGATCGGAACAATGATCGAAGTCCCCAGAGCCTGTGTCGTTGCAGATCAAATTGGTGCAGAAGCAGATTTCTTTAGCTTTGGTACCAATGATCTTACACAACTTGGTTTAGGTTTTTCAAGGGATGATTATGGGAAATTCATTGGAGATTACATTGAAAAAGGCATCTACGAAAAAGATCCTTTCCAACAAATAGATAGAGAAGGCGTTGGAAAGCTGATAAAACTTGCTTTGGATGGTGGAAGATCCACAAACCCAAAATTAAAGGTAGGAATATGTGGAGAACACGGTGGAGATCCTGATTCTATTGAGTTTGCACACTTAGTGGGGCTGGATTATGTCAGCTGTTCTCCATACAGGGTACCAGTTGCTAGATTAGCAGCTGCACAAGCAGCGGTAAATTATAAGAGAGGAAAAACAGTTAATTATTGATCGATAGGTAAGAAATTCAGAAATAATAAAAGTTCTAAAAGCAAAAAATTGGTTTTATAATAGTTACAGGGTGGAGATCTCTCCACCCTTTTTATTATACAGCCGCGAACCGTTGACTCTTCCTTGCTAATATGTTAAAATTGAAAAAATGTTTCGTTATATATATTGCCCGGGGTGATCCATCATGAAAATAGTAGATTTGATTGAACAATCAAACAAACCTATCCTTTCCTTTGAAATTATCCCTCCTAACGTTGGAGAAAGTATTGATTCAATATTTAATGTTGTGGATAATTTAATCGAATTTTCTCCTAAATTTATCAATGTCACTAAGCATGCCAACGAAATAGAATATATTGAAGAAAAAGGAGAAATCATAAAAATTATCAAAAAGAAGAGGCCTGGTACTGTTGGAGTAAGTGCTGCAATTAAGCATAGATATAATATTGAAGTAGTTCCACACTTAATATGTACAGGCTTTAACAGATACCAACTAGAAGACATACTAATAGACCTAAATTATCTGAAGATAGAAAATATATTCGCCGTAAGAGGGGACAAGAAACGATACACATGGAAAGAAGTCGATGAATACGAACATGCAAGTCAATTAGTTGAACAGATAACAAATATGAACAAAGGGATATACACGTGTCCCACAAAAGAGCATAATCCCACAAATTTCTGTGTGGGCGTTGCAGGATATCCAGAAAAACATTTTGAGTCCCCAAACTTTGAAAAAGATTTAGAATATTTAAAATTAAAGGTCGACATGGGAGCAAAATTCATAATAACTCAAATGTTTTTTGACATAGAGTATTACAAAAACTTTGTTGATAAAGTTCGAGAGCTCGGCATAAAGGTTCCAATAATTCCAGGTATCAAACCGTTAAGAAGCAAAAAATCATTATACAATCTCCCTAAAACTTTTCATGTTAACATACCTAAAGCCATTGTAGAAGAATTTGAAAATGCAAAATCATCTCAAGATGAGTATAAAATAGGGGTAAGACATGGAATAAAATTGATTGAGCAACTTTTAGAATTTGGAGTGCCAGGGGTACATATTTTTACAATGGGAAAAGGAAAAATAGTTAAAGACATTTTAAACGCATTTAAGGGAATTTTTTAGAATTTCTTTGGGTGCGGGCTGCAGAACGAAATGGGGGAGTTTTTTGTTCTTACTATTGGGTGGGAAACGAGGCAAAGGGGTGTTGAATAATGTTTCTAAAGACAGTATAAATTTTTTAGAGGAGGCAGAAAAAAAATGGCACGCCCGGAGGGAATCGAACCCCCAACCTGCGGTTTTGGAGACCGCCGCTCTACCAATTGAGCTACAGGCGTATTGCTTCAATATTATAACATAAAAGTAGAAATCTATCAAGCGTTTTTTTCTTTAAATTAGAGTGAATTGATTTGTTAACAATAATGTGATATGCTTATGAATAGAGAAGTTTGACATGTATCTTAAAAAAAGAGTCCTTCTATTTATATTATAAAATATTTAATATAATAGTAACTTTAAATTATACCTCGTCTTTTACTTTTTTCATACTTTTTACCAAATTTCTTTCTTTTTATAGTATACTAAGGAAGGATTATTAAGTAATGGGGTGACCAAATAATGTTTGAAAACTTGCAAAAAAAACTGACAGGAGTCTTCAAGAACCTATCAGGTAAAGGTAAATTATCTGAAAAAAATATAAAAGACGCTGTTAGAGAAGTAAAACTTTCTCTGTTGGAAGCGGATGTACATTATAAAGTGGTTAAAGAACTGATCGATAGGGTTAAGGAAGAAGCGGTTGGATCTAAAGTTCTTGAAAGCTTAACTCCTGATCAAGAATTTATCAGAATAGTTCGAGACGATTTAATAGAATTGATGGGCGGTAAAGAAAACAGTAAGATTACTATTTCTCATAACCCTGGTTTTATTATGCTTACAGGTTTACAAGGAAGCGGTAAAACAACGACCGCGGCTAAATTAGCAAATCTTTATAAGAAAAAAGGAAAAAACCCTTTGTTAGTCGCTGCTGATACTTACAGACCAGCAGCTATCGATCAACTTGTACAGTTGGGTGAGGATATTGGTATTCCTGTCTTTACTGGTGATAGAGTAGACGCTTTGAAAATTGTAGAAGAGAGCAAAAAACACGCAGAAAAGCTTTTACATGATATTGTTATTGTTGATACTGCAGGACGTTTGCACATCGATGAAAAGATGATGGAAGAGTTAGATAAGATAAAAAAATTAATCAATCCAGATGAAATATTAATGGTCGTGGATTCAATGGTTGGTCAAGACGCGGTTAATTCAGCAAAGGAATTTAACGATAAATTGGATCTTTCTGGCTTTGTTGTTTCAAAACTCGACGGTGATTCTCGAGGCGGGGTCATCATTTCTATTAGGTACATAACGGGAAAACCTGTTAAGCTAGTTGGTGTTGGTGAGAAGATAGATGATTTAGAAGAGTTTTACCCAGATAGATATGTTGGAAGAATTTTGGGAATGGGAGACGTGCTTTCTTTCATAGATAAAGTAGAAAAAGATATAGATAAGAAGAAGGCAGAAGAAGATGCCGAAAGGTTTATGGATGGAAAGTTTGATTTAAAAGATTTTCTTGAACAAATTCGACAAATAAGAAAATTAGGACCTCTAAGTAATCTTTTAGAAATGGTCCCGGGCGTTCCTAAGGAACAGGTAGATGTAACCAAGGGTGAGCAAGAATTAAAAAAATTCGAGGCAATAATAAATTCAATGACTCCAAAAGAACGTAAAAACACAAGGATACTAACTTACTCAAGAAAACAACGGATAGCAAAAGGAAGTGGAACAACTCTTCAGGACATTAATAGACTTTTGAAATCGTACGATCAGTTGAAAAAAACAATGAAGCAAATGAAAAAATTCAAGGGTAGAAAACTCATGAAAAATCTACCTTTTTAAAATATCAATAATATTCAAAAATATATGGAGGTGTATTAATGGTAAAAATCAGATTAAACAGGATGGGAAGGCGACATCAACCGTTTTATAGAATAGTTATCGTAGACTCAAGAAACAAAAGGAGCGGAAAATATATAGAATCAATCGGATACTATGATCCTCTAAATAACTCAAATCAGTACAAAGTCGACGAAGATAAAGCTTTAGATTGGCTTTTAAAAGGTGCTCAACCCACAGACACAGCAAGAAGAATTCTTAGAAAAATGGGTGTCATGAAAAGATATGATGAAATAAAATTTAGAGCTAGAAAAGAAAAGAATACCAAAAACTCTGAGAAAATTGTTGAAACAGAAGGAGAAAAAGTCAAAGAATGAAAAATCTGCTTTTAGACATTTTGAACAACATCGTTAAACATCCAGATGAAATAAAGATCATTGAATCCAATGAAGAAAAAAACGTAATATTTGAAATATATGCAAATTCTGAAGACGTAGGTCAGATAATTGGAAAAGATGGTAGAACTATTAAATCTATAAATATTCTTTTAAATGCAGCAAAAAAAGATCCTGACAAGAAATTTATTCTAAAAGTAATTAGGTGAGTGAATTGAACAGTTTATCCAATCTTTTGGACAACAAAATCTCTGTGGCAAAAATTGTTAATAGCCATGGAGTGCACGGAGAGGTAAAAATAGTACCTCTTACCAATGTAAAAGATGTGATAACGAATTTAAAAGAAGTCCTTTTATACAATACCTCAACCAGAAACTTCTTCTTTAGTAAGGTATTACAAGTTAAACCATTAAATAGATTTTTTGTATTGAACTTACGTGGTATAACCACCATGGACGAAGCCAAAAAAATGATAGGTTATGAAGTTTTTATCGATAAGAAAGATCTTCCTTCTCTTAAAAGCGACGAATATTACTGGTATGAGATTTTAGATTCTGTGGTTTATTACGAAGATGGTGAATACGTCGGAAAAGTTGAAGAAATAATACAAACAGGTGCAAACGACGTTATTTCCATAAAAAATGCGGAAGATGATAAAGAAATTCTTATACCAATGACGGACCATTACATTGTTGAAATAAAAAAAGAAGATAAAAGTATTATAGTAAAAAAGATAGAGTGGTATGAAAATGGAACAAACGAAACGGATTAAAATCAGTGTTTTGACTATTTTTCCTGGTATGTTTGATATTATTAAAAACTATGGAGTAATCAAAAAGGCTATAGAAAAAGAATTAGTTGAAATAAATATACTCAATCTAAGAGATTACACATCCGATAAACACAGAGTAACTGACAAACCCGGTTACGGTGGAGAAAATGGAATGGTTATGCTGGCAGAACCTTTTTATCGTTTTTATGATGAATATGTACTCTCTAAGAACCATAAACCTTATATAGTTTTACCTTCTCCACAAGGCGAAGTATTTAACAACGATTTAGCTTTTGAGCTAGCAAAAAAAGAGGAATTAGTTTTTTTCTGTGGAAGATACGAAGGAATAGATGAGAGGGTTAAAAAGATCGTTGACAAAGAAGTTTCAATAGGAGATTACGTTTTAACAGGTGGCGAAATCCCTTCCATGGTTATTATCGAAACCCTTTTAAGATTTTTACCCGGGGTAATAGGTTCAAAAACAAGTGTGGAAAATGACTCTTTTTACAATGGACTTTTAGACCATTCACATTATACAAAACCTCAGGATTTTAGAGGTATGAAAGTACCAGAAATTCTAATGAGTGGGGATCATGAACGTATTAGAATCTTTAGAAAAAAAGACAGTTTGTTAAAAACGATATTGAAAAGGCCGGATCTATTTGTAAAAAAAGAATTAGATGAGGAAGAAAAAAAGGTTTTAATAGAGCTTATTCAAGAAATGTTTAACAAAAACTCAGATAATCTTAAGGAGTCCCAAGATGTTTGATAAATTGTATGTCGCCTTAATTCATTATCCCATTTTAAAAAAAGACGGAAGTATTGTATCAACAGCCGTGACAAATTTTGATGTTCACGATATTTCAAGAACCTGTAAAACTTATAACGTAAAAAATTATTTCTTAGTTACCAATTTACCTGCTCAACGAAAGATTGTAGAAAAGGTTTTAGATTATTGGCTCAACGGTTATGGAGGAGAGTTTAATCCCAACAGAAAAGAAGCGCTTGAAATATTTAGGATAAAAAATTACTTGGAAGACGTCATCGAAGAAATAGAAAAAAATGAGGGAGAACGTCCAAAGGTAGTTTTCACTTCTGCTAAAGCTAGAAATAATGTAGTTTCTTTTGAGGAACTAAAGAATATGATTAACAATTCCGATCATCCATTTTTAATTCTTTTTGGAACCGGTTGGGGAATGCCAGAAGAGATTAGAGAAATTTCTGATTACGATTTAGAACCCATTAGAGCTAATGGAGAGTTCAATCATCTTTCTGTAAGGTCAGCGGTAGCAATAACCTTAGATAGATTAATAGGCGAAATTGTTTGATTTCTAGACTCTTCTGTGGGAGAGATTGTGATTTTGCAGCCTTGTGCAAAAAGCTTTTGCTGATCTGTGCAAAATGGTTTGTTTGCAATGCTTTAGAAATGTTTTCCAAAACTCGTTTCTACGCAAACGACGTATTGAACTTGGGGATCTTAAGGGGGAACCCCCTTAACGTCCGGGCGAAAGGGGCGCTAAATGAAGTTTCTAAAGACACTATGAAAAATAATATTTGGGAGGTTTAAAAAATGGACAAAATCATAAATGCAGTAGAAACAAATTATAAAAAAGAAGATATCCCTGAAATTAGACCAGGTGATACCGTAAGAGTCAACGTGAAAGTTGTGGAAGGAGAAGGTGAAAGAAAAAGAGAAAGAATCCAACCCTTTGAAGGAATAGTAATAAAAATAAGAGGCGCTGGTCTTGGGCGTTCTTTCACTGTTAGGAAAATAGGTGCGGATAGAATAGGCGTTGAAAGAATCTTTCCGTTTCATTCTCCATCTATAAGCAGCGTAGAGGTCTTGAAAAAAGGTAAAGTTAGAAGGGCTAAACTTTATTACCTGAGGGATGTTAAAGGAAAAATAAGGATTAAAGAGAGGAAGGATTGAGCCTTTTGAAAGAGGCTACTAAGAAAAAAATTAAAGATGAAACCTTAGATTGGATTTACGCCATAATATATGCACTAATATTCGGAACAATTATTAGACTGTACGTGTTTGAAACAATGATGGTTCCCACTCCTTCTATGGTTCCAACAATCCAGGTATACGACAGGTTATTTGTAGAAAAAGTTACTTATGAATTTGCTGAACCAAATAGAGGCTCGATAGTGGTTTTTTGGACACCTTTTGTGGATATCAGGGCACAACAACAGTTACGTGCTTTTGATAAGTTTATGGATTTTTTTGCTCCAGCAAAATTTGAAGGCCATGTAAAATATGTGAAGAGATTGGTGGGGAAACCGGGTGATACCTTGAGATTGGTACCGGTCGAAGAAACGTTTTGGGAAGATATTAAAAACGGAGAAATTCAAAATACTCCCGATTGGTTAGATTTTATTATTGATTATTATGAAAGTGTGGATTATATCCCAACCCAGATAAAAAACAAGGTTTCAAAACTAGAAATAAACGGCGAAATACTACCTGAATTTGAAAATATTTATTATTTAAGAGATGCAATATTTGAAGATCCTAAATTCTTTGATTATATAGCCTATCCTGATAAATACAGTTATGAAATCGCTACATCTGATTTATTTTTTATGTATAAAGATAACTTCACAGGCAGATTGATACCAGCAAAACCCACTATTGAATGGTACAAAGAAATGAGAGATACACTCTTATTTACTGATTTTTATGAAAACGAACTTTCAAAATTGGATTTACCTTCTTTAATATTCAAAGATGAAAAAGGCCTCGTAAATGTGAAAATTCCAGAAGGATACTATTTTTTCATGGGTGATAATACATTGGAAAGTCAAGATAGCCGCTTTTTTGGATTTGTTCCTGTTGAGAACGTAATTGGAACAACTTTTTTAAGAATTTATCCGTTTGACAGATTTGGAAAGATATAGCTAACTCTATCAAAAAAAACCGCCAAAAGGCGGTTTTTTAAGTTTAAAACTGGCGGAGACGGTGGGACTCGAACCCACACGGGGTGTAACCCCATCGGTTTTCAAGACCGACGCCTTAGCCAATTAGGCTACGTCTCCACCAATATGAACGAAATGCACAACCCAAAGGAATTATACCATATAAGGAGAGCTTTGTCAATGAAAGAATCGGATGAAAAGGCCGAAAAAATTAATAAATACATTGATATGTTAATTAACTACCCTGTAAATTTAACCGCTTATGCAAGCGAAAAAGACGCCTATGAAAACCTTATTTTAGATAGTATAATTTCTATAGAGGCAGAAGACAGCTTTCTAAATTCAAAAAGGGTTGTAGATATAGGAACCGGCGGAGGTATACCTGGTTTAGTATGGGCTATATACTTCCCAGAAAAAGAATTTTACCTAGTAGACAGCATATCAAAAAAGATACAGGCTTTGAAAATTTTTATAAAAGAGCTAAAATTAACTAACGTTTATTTGTTCTGTGAAAGAGCAGAGGATTTTGCAAAAACCCATAGAGAATATTTTGACTTTGCCACATGTAAAGCGTTAGCCAGAAGTGATATTGCATTAGAATATTTGACACCACTCGTGAAAGTAAATGGCTTTATATCTCTATTCAAAGGCCCATCATACTTCAAAAATGAGAAAAAATATACACAAAACGTGTTGAAAAAGCTGAATATAGCTGAGTTTAAAGAAATCGAATACGAAATTGGAGAAGACAAGAAGAAAAGGTATTTTATACTTTTTAAAAAAATTGGAACAACCCCCCAAAACTTTCCAAGGCAAGTAGGGATTCCAAAAAAATTTCCTTTAGGAGAAATCAAATGATAAAAATAATTGTTGACGAACCTTATGAGGGTTCTATGAATATGGCATTGGATATATCCATAGCCAAACTAAGTACAATTAGAAAAATTTCTACTTTAAGGATCTACCAATGGAAATACCCCACCTTATCCCTTGGGAAACATCAAAAAACGAACAACCTAAACTGGGAGTTTATAAAAAGTAACAATATTTCTATTGTAAGAAGACCCTCAGGTGGGAGAGCGGTTTTACATAATAATGAAATAACCTATTCATTTTCAACTTTTGTTAGCAACAAAAACTTACCAAATAATCTACTTGCCAGCTACATGAAAATCTCTCAAGCGTTAATAAGATCACTACACGCATTAGGAATAGAAGCGGATCTTGAAAGGTCAAAAAAAGAAGGAGTAACCAAAGACCTTTGCTATGACGCCCCTTCATTTTATGAGGTGAAAGTTAACGGAAAGAAACTAATTGGAAGTGCCCAATACAGAACGGCAAATTTCATTCTCCAACATGGTTCAATTCCAATTAAGCATGATTATGAAACCTACATTAATTCTTTTAAATACTCTCATACTGATTGGATAAAACGGCATTTAATTAGTTCTACTATCGATTTAGAAACAATTTTAAAAAAACCTATTTCAAAGATAGAAATAGTCAGAGCTTTTGAAATAGGTTTTAAATCAGTCTTCAAAGAAGAAATATCAGAAGGCTTTTTAGAACAAGAAGAAATAATTCTTGCACAAAAAATGAAAAATAATTTTATCGTTCTGGAGGAAAAGAATTAACAATTTGGTTCACCAATGGCTTCAAGCTTTGTTGAGTCAATAGATTAGCATATTCTACATTTATCCATTCTTTAATCCATTTCTCAGCGTTTGATTCAGGAATTAATTTATCCTCTTTAAATAGTTCATCATCTTGGGCAGAGTTCAATATCTTTGCAAAGATATCCGACACAAAAGCTTCAGTCGCGTCTCTTACGCCTATTTCATTATAATTTATACCAGATACATTAAATGCAGGCCCAATTATGTTTGCCATTTACATCACCACCAAGTCAGCATATATGTAAGCTTGAGCGCTTTGAATAATTGCAATTATATCTTGAGGAGTTGCTCCAGCCGTTTTCAAAGCTGTAATCAAATTTGAAACCGTTGCAGGTTTTCCACTTATTTTCCCGTTTTCAACACTTACACTGAAGTTACCATAACTAACGGTGAAATCTGCTATTTCAACATCTCCTCCAAGAACTATTGTTCCTGTTTTTTCGTTGATTACTATCTTGGCTTTTACATCGGGAGTAATCTCTATCTCTTCAATTAAAGCTAAAAAAGATATGATATCCTCTTCAAAATATTTTGGAACTTCTATTCTAATCGAAGATGGATCAAGAGCTTTTGCTATTTTTAATGAAAAAGTTGAATTTATTGCGTTGGCAACTCTCGCCGATGTTGTTATATCTGGTTGTTTCAAGTTGATAGTTACCGTATTTTCATTTACAATCTGTGCAGGAATTTCTTTCTCTATAATTGCCCCTTCAGGGATATACCCAACAACTTTGTATCTGTCTTGTAGGTTAGATGATGAACGGATATTGGCTCCACCAGTTAAGACATTCCCTTGTGCAACAGCATAAACCTTATTATCAGCACCATAAAGAGGTGTTTGCATTAAGACTCCATTTTCAATTGAATCAGAATCTCCTATGGCAGCTACAGTAACGTCTAATCTCATACCTTCCTTGTAAAAAGAAGGTATATCAGCAAAGACCATAACAAGCGCTGTATTTTCTGTTTCTACATAAGAGGTAAGATTGATGTTAAAATTAGCCAGCATATTGTTTATCATCTCAGAGGGTACATCCCCTGAATCACCGCTACCATCTAAACCCGTAACTAAACCGATTCCAAATAATTGATTGTCCCTTGCACCTCTGAAATTAGATATATCTTTTATTCTAACTCCAGCAAAGGCATATATATTAATAATTAAAATTAATAAAAAGGTGACAAATAAATTTTTTCTCATTTTGACTCCCTTCTAAAAGAATATATTTGCTATTCCTGAAAGTATAGACGTTAACCATGATGGTTCGCTAGGATCCTGCTGGAAAACTATATCTCCATCGTACCAAATTTTTGCATTCGCTAAACTAGAAGAGTAAATAGTTCCATCTTTTGCAATGTTTTTTGGAGAAACGTAGCCTTCAACAATCATAGTATTTCTGTTGTTACCCACCTTAATTTCCTTTTCTCCTCTAATTTTTAAAAGTCCATTTTGGTCCGCTTCTTGGATTATTGCGGATACAAATAGTTGAACCTCTGCAGAAGAAGAGGCACTTTTTTGATCATTTTGTACACTAACCTGCGTTGGATCTCCAGCCCCTATGGGCAAAAAATTGGATAAATCTACCCCTCCTATATTTGTAACTACTGAGTTAACCGTATCAACAGACGCTTTTTTATAATCAGGCATACTTTCAGATAAAGAGAGGGAAGGATTTTCAGAAACGACGATGGTTACCACATCTCCTACCCCAAAATCCTGGTTATAGTTGTAAATAGAATTACCTTCTTCATCATTCTTATTCCACAATGATTCAGAGAAACCAAGGCTCGCTAAAACTAGAAAAATCAAGAAAAAAATAAAAACTTTTGATAACTTTATATCAGTCATTTTTGAGAACCTCCTAAACTAACCTGAAGTATTGGACCTTCTTTTAGTTTACCGGTTATTATGTTCCCGTTTTCAACATTCCTAACGCTCAAAGTATCTCCAAAATTTGCATTTGTCATAGCCCTCGCCAAAGTAGAAACCGTGATACCCTCAAATTCTACCAAAACCGTTACAATGTCTCCAGCTTTAACGTCAGGTATACGTCTGAGATAAGTTGCATCAACTATTTCGCCTTTTTTTACATCTTTGGTTAATTCATAACTTCCAGATCTTATTAATTCTATATCTACAGGTTTATTGTTGATGGTTAAAACGTTTTTAGTAGCTGGTTCTGTTAATTCTTCATTCAACATTGTTCCTCTGGTTAAATCTTTGGAGTATACAAGTACTTCTTCATATTTCGATACATTAGCAATAACTGTAAGTGTCTTTTGATTGTTTTTGTCATCTTTTACGTTCAAACTTATATACAACTTATCGTAGCTTTGAAAGATCCTTATTACTTCTGCCGATAAAACCTTTTCAGGAAGAACCTTTAGATTTATACTATTCACTGTCAAAGAATTGTCGTACTCTTTTATCTTTTGCTGTAAAAAAATTCCTAAATCAATGTACTGAACATCTATATCTTTATTATTTTTTTTGTATATAACCGTAACCGTACTTTCTTCAAAAACAAGGTCAAAATCGCTGTAATAACTACTCATTAAACCGTACAAAATTTTAGAAAGCTCTTTTTCAGAATAAATTATCTTCTCATTAACTATATAAGAGATCGTCCTATCTGAGTTCATTTCAGGGAATATATCTTTAAGAGAAAAAATCCAATCTTCACTGAATATAACTCTCGGAATAGTAAAAACCATGTTTGAAAAAGCAATTGATGATAAAAACAAGATCACAGAAAAAAATAATAATTTGATTAATCGTGTCAAAGTTATCAACTCCCTGTCATTTAACAACCACCATCAAAAAAACTCAAGGGAGATTACGGTTTATCTCTTAACATTTGAAACGGTTCTCAACATTTCATCAGCGGTTGTGATAGTTTTAGAATTAATGTCGTAAGCTCTTTGTGCAACTATCATATCTACCATTTCTTTAACGACATCGACGTTGGATTTTTCTAAATAACCTTGTTGTAAAGCGCCAAATCCATCTTGGCCAGGTATCCCTTCCGTTGGATTACCGGAAGCTGGCGTTTCGGAATATAAGTTATTACCTATGGGTTTTAACCCTCCAGGGTTTAAAAATCTCACAGTGGTGAGATTTCCTACATTTTGAATCGTTCCATCTCCCAAAGAAACACTTACTATTCCATCCGGAGAAACGTTTATTCCGACAGCATTTTGAGGAATCACTATATTTGGAATAACCATCAATCCATCACTGGTAGTAAGTCTACCGTTGGCATCCAATTTAAAAGAACCATCTCTACTATAGGCTATACTTCCATCTTGCATCTGAACCTGAAAAAATCCGTCTCCCATGATTGCTATATCGGTAGAATTGTCTGTTGGCTCTATGTTTCCTAATGTGAAGATCCGTGTTGTTGCAGCCAAACGTGTGCCATGACCTACATAAAGACCTGTTGGTAAGGTTGAACCTTGGGCGGTTGGAGTACCGGCTTCTTTTACAGACGAATATAGTAAATCTTGAAATTCAGCTCTTTGCTTTTTATAACCCGTTGTATCCACATTCGCTAGATTGTTTGAAATGATATCTAATTTTCTTTGTTCAGCATTCATACCAGTTGCAGCATTATACAAAGACACTAACATGATTTACCCCTCCATTTAAAAATCTTTATAATTATCTAAATTAGTTAAAAGTTTGAAGTTATTTCAATAAGCTTTGCGTTGAGTGAATCCCCTGTTGATACAGCTTTTTGTAGTATATCAAACTTTCTATTTGCTTCGATCATCTTAACCATCTCATTTAGGGCATCAACGTTTGAACCCTCTAGAAATCCTTGTCTCACATAGAAGTTATCTGCTTGTCCTATCTCTTCACCCGTAAAATAATTTTCACCATATTTATTCAAATTCTCTACATTTAGGATGTTTAATCTTATGTTTGTTCCCGATATATTACCTTCTTCATCCACAAAAAAATTATCTGGATTTATACGTATAGGGTTATTTTCTTCATCTAACACGTAATCACCGCTTTTTGTGACAAGATAATTTTCAGGACTTAAAGAAAATTCACCATTTCGTGTGTAAAAGTAGTTACCGTTTCTCTCTATTTTAAAAAAGCCGTCGCCTTCTATTGCAAAATCTAACTTTCCGTTTGTTTCAATTAAAGATCCTTGTTCGAGATTTGGAATTACCTCGTCCAAAACAACCGAACTATAAATGTTCCCTATCGGTTCGCCTTTTCCTTGTGCATTTTGATATGATCTAATCTCTTTTTCGTATACACTTTTAAATAGGTTAAAATCCTTTTTGTAACCTACAGTGTTAAGATTAGCCAAATTGTTGGAAATAGAGTTCAATTCAGCAAAAGAGTTGAGCATGCCAGCCGTTGCATTGTATATTCCTCTCATTTTATTTCCTCCTGGTGGATGGTTCTAATTTACTTGTACTTTGTTTAATAATTCTATGTCTTCCAACAAAATTCCTGTACCTTTTGCACAAGTAAGATGTGGATCTTCCGGAATGTACGTTCTTACGCCAGTTTGCTCTGATATTAATTTATCCAATCCTCTTAGTCTCGCCACCCCTCCAACAACTATAAGTCCATTTTGCATTATATCCGCTGCTAATTCTGGAGGAGTTTTTTCTAAAATATTTTTTATTTTATTTATTATTTCATTCAATATTGGTTTGATTGCGTAGAAAATATCGTCCGAAGTTAGTTTTAAATTCGAAGGAAGTCCTGTTTTGATGTTCTGCCCTTTAACTTCCATTTCAAGATTTTCTTCTTGAGAAAAAGCCTTGCCTATGTCGATTTTCAACCTTTCAGCGGTAGTTTCACCAATCAAGAATTTATATCGTCTTTTAGTATATTTAATTATTTCTTGATCCATGGCTTCACCTGCGACTTTTATCGTTTCACTTATGACACAGCCTCCCAAACTCAAAATCGCTAAGTCGGTTGTACCTCCTCCTATATCGATTACCATGTGACCATTAGGTTCTGTGATATCTATTCCACTACCTATAGCAGCAGCTAAAGGTTCACTTATAAGAAATACTTTAGAAGCGCCAATCCTACTCCCCGCCTCTTTAACCGCCCTTCTTTCAACGTCTGTAGTTAAAGCAGGTATCCCTATGATTAATCGTGGTTTGTACATATTAAAACCTTTGGATTTGGCTTTTTTGACGAAATATCTCAATACTTCCTCTATGATGCTAGGATCCGTAATAACCCCATCCTGCACGGGCCTAATAATTTGTATTTGACTAGGAGTTTTTCCAACCATATCTTTTGCTTCTTTTCCTATTGCCAACATCTTTTTTTTACTCTTATCAACTGCTACCACTGAAGGTTCTTCAAGGATAATCCCTTGACCACGCTGATATACTACAAAGGTTGCAGTTCCTAAATCTATTCCTAAATCAGATTTTGCCATAATTTACCTCCTATTTTTTCTTAAGAGATTTTAAAATTTTAAAAATGTGCCTGGCGGGAGTCGAACCCGCATCTTTGGATCCGGAGTCCAACGCTTTATCCGTTAGGCTACAGGCACATCAATTCATTACAATTAATATTTACTTGAATTTTCTCTCTGTTTTCTTTAGTTGTTATAATTAAATCATAATAATCTTTTAGGTCTGATATCAAAGTGGTACTTTCGAATCCTTTTTTGTAGTAGTGCCAAAATATCCAAGGGTCTTTTGCAAAGATAGAAACATTTTCAAACTCCTTATCAACCGGAACATCCCAGATCAAAATATCTTTGTAATTTGAAAAATCCTTTTTTAGATTATATACCTCTCTTTCTTCCAAGGCAATGGCGTTTCCTGGGCTTTGAATAAAATTGGATAGAATGAGTACACTACTATTTTGATCTTTGGTCTTTTTTACTTTTTTATAGCTCACTTGTCCTTTAACCTCACTGTACAAAGAGGAAGTGGTCAATCTTTCATCCACAAAGTAAATTTTGCATCCTATTCTTTCTTTTATCTTTATAGCTTCATCTATACTTAAAAAACTCTGTTTTGAATATCTCCCAGACATGGAAATTGGTAATCCAAACACGATTAAATCGTCATGGTTTAAATCCAACGAAACCAAATATTCTAACAGTTTTTCTGACGGTATCGTCTCTTTTGGTAAAGGAATATTTATATCTTGTTTTAAAAAAGCTATACCGCACTTTCTTGTTCCATAATCGATTCCATATATTTTTAAGTTCTTAATAGTTCCCATATAATATCTTTCTCCAATTTAACTAAATCATATTTAACTCCATTTTCATCTAATATATAAATGGCTTTTTCTTTATCTCTAGAGGAAAAGCAAATAACCGGTGCACAAGCTTGTAAAACAGACTTGGGCGAGGGGAAAATCTTACAAAAAACACCGTTCCTCGTTAACATCTCTTTTATTTCTAATATTTGATAATTTTCATTTATTAAAACTAAATCAAGATCCAACGTTGTTCTCATATCTTTACTCATTTTATAAACTTCTTGCTCCTGCTTTGGAATTGCCTTTCAAGAATTCAATTAATTCTCTTGTATCTAAATTTTCATAGAAATTGATAGAATTTTTTAATATCCAATTATCTAATATATTTTCTTTGAAATTAGAGCTTTCACGTAAACCTTTTAGATTAAAATTATCCAATATCTCCACTTCTTCCTCATTTACCTTTATCAACTTTGCATCTTCCATCACGTTTAAAACAGTTTCTGATAACGATTTATCACCCTTCAAAAGAGAATCTTCTATCTCTTCTACTTTGTAATGACCGTCGGCTATAAAATCATAGACAAGTTTTAACACCTTGAAAGATGGATACTTTCTTGAATATTCGTAAAGTAATTTAACTTTGAACCGATTATTGTAAGCCAATATGATAGTTGTTCTTTGAGTTTTTTTCATCCATGTAGAAACCAAGTCCAAAAGCTCAATGTCCGTCTTTGGAACATCCACAATTATCAAAATTGGAGAGAACTGCTTAACTTCAAAAGCTATACCGTTGTTAGAAAAAGAGGTTATATAAAAATTAGCTTTCTCATTTTTAAATTTTTCTCTGGAAATAAGTTTTTCTCTAAAACTCATTGAATGGTTGAAGAGCTTTATATTGTTCTCGTCAACTTGTAATTTCTCATCTAGCAGTCTTACTAAAGACTTTTGCCTCTCATAATCATTCAAAACCAATACTTTTCCATTTCTTTCATTTGAGTAATCCTTCAAAAGCCCCAAAATATTGTTTTTTTCCCTCACCACTTCAAAATTATTATTAGAGAAAGATATAAGAATTTTAAATCCTGCTCGTTTTAAAATTTCTTTTAATTCTTCACTGTAAATAGAACTAAAAATACTAATTTGAGGCTTTTGAAGAGCATATTTCCTAAATTGCTGATATTCTGGAACTTTTCTTACTACCGGATGGAATAATGAATAGAAAGGTTCATCGATAATAATTTCAGCTTGCATAGAATCAAGCAATTCACGATTTTTAATAAACTTGGGTACTGTGACAAAGATCACTCTACAATCAGATATATGCTCTGGTGTGAGTGTATATTGATTACTAAAATATAATAAATTCTCTGGAAAATAAGTATTTATTATCTTATATATGTGTTCCAATAAACTGTTTGTGGCAGAAACGATTATCAGCTTTTGATCTTTTTTCAAAGATAGTTGAATTTTTTTCAGTAACGAGTCATTTTTTATCTTACTTGGAAGAAACATTGCTACCTTACTTCTACTTAAATTATCATTTAATATTTCAACATTCATGATCTTGTTCAACTCATCCTGAAGAATATTAGATGCAAAGTTCCATTTTGCATTTTCCTCTTGTTTTATTCTCTCATTAACCTTCAAATCTTGCAAGTAAAATTTAACGTAACTATTTTTTAAATTATAAGAGTTCTCTATTCTAAAGGTGCCGACAAGATCTGTAAATAGATCTTTTTTGTTGTTCTCTGTTAGTTCGCTTAATTTGTATCCTAAATCGTATCCTAAAACATCTATGATTAAGGAATCTTTGTTGAGTGTTCCTGAAAAACTTTGAGAACCATTGCGAAAGAAACTTATGTTTTCGAGTTTAGCGTTTCTTATTAAAAAAACTGGCTCCTGATTACCATACCCAAAAGGTTCTAACCTGTTTATATCTTCAAACATCGTTTCCCATATTCCTTCTATTTCCATATCCACATCAATTTGAGAGGTTAATCTTTTATCACCGTATAACTCTTTGTAAGCGGTGTTAATCTCCTTTCTTAAAGTTTCTATATTTTTAGAAAGAAGGGAAAAACCTGCGGCAAACTTATGACCACCGAACTCTTCAAAAATACCTCTTTCACTGACTTTGAGAAGAAGCTCCATTAAATCTATGCCCTGAGGACTTCTTCCTGATCCTTTACCCATTTCCTGATTTTTTGATATCATCAAAACGGGTTTATTAAATTGATTTGACAATTTGGAAGCCACTATTCCAAGAACTCCCATATGCCAGTCTTCACCACTTAACACCAACACAGGATCCTTCTTATATTCCGGGTACAAATCTAACAAACTTAAAGAGTATAAATAGATTTCCTTTTCGGTACTTTGCCTTTTTGAATTTAGCCGGAGTAATTCTGAAACCGCTTTTTTTAATTTTTCTTCATCTTTCTCGGTCAACAATTTAAACGCCGCGTGTGCGTCTGACATCCTTCCCGCAGCGTTTATCTTCGGAGCAATCTTAAAAGTGATGGCACGTGAATTTATCTCAGAATCAACTATCTTCAATTCATCGAGTAAATATTTTAAACCTTTCGTTGGATTAGTTTTTAATTTGTTCAATCCTATCTTAACCAAGTATCTATTTTCTGAGGTTATCGAGACTATATCAGCAATAGTACCCATTGCCACAAGGTCTATATATTCAAAAGGATCTAAAGAATTATCGTAACTTTTGTAGAGAGCTTGTAGCAATTTAAAAGTTACACCAACCCCTGCTAGATCTTTGAAAGGATATTCATCGTCTTCTCTTTTTGGGTTCAATATCGCATCTGCATTTGGAAGATTTTCTTGAGGTAAATGATGATCGGTAACTATAACTTTCATTCCAAGACTTTTTGCATAGTCAATTTCTTGTATGGATGTTGTACCACAATCAACAGTAATAATATTATTATAATTTTTGCCTTTTAACTCTGCTATAGCCTTAACGTTTAGACTATAACCTTCTTCTATTCTAGATGGAATGTAAGAAGTTACATCATAACCCAATTTTTTTAAACCAAGATACAAAACCGAAGTCGCAGTCACACCATCAACATCGTAATCGCCGAAGATCGCCACTTTTTCCTGTTTTTCTTTGATTTGTTTGAGAATTTCTACGGCTTTTGACATATCTTTCATCAAATAAGGATCAAAACTCTCCAAATCCAAATGATTTAAAAACCTATCTCCTTCTTCTGGTGTTTCAATATTCCGAGACACTAAAAGTTTCGCCAAAAAATCGGAAATTCCCAAAGCTTTAGATAAGGTTTTTGCAACTTTTTCTTTTTCTTGATAACAAGGACGCTTTGGGTCCCAAAAAACCTTCCATTTACTTTCCATATTAAATTTCTCCCTTCTCTTATTTTTTTCTTTATAAATATTATACATTATTAGTACTAAAATATTAAAGAAAGATTTGTAAAGATTCAAAAAAGCTAAATTGTTGTATAATATTGAAGACTGGATCAATACAATTAGAAGAGGTGCAATTTGTGTGAAAAATATATTATTGATAATCTTTCTTTCTACTCTATCTATTTTTTCATGGGCTTTAACCCTTGAAGAAATAGAAAATCTTTCAAAAAGCCCTGCAACTCTGGAATTGTCATGGGAATATTTTTTAGAGTACATTATAGAAAATCCCAGTGATGCTAAAATTACTGATACAGGTTCGTTAATATCAGCTAAAATCTCTTTGTTTAATAAATATAGAAATTATAATTTTGCTAACTTTATTATTTCTGAAGATCTAAAAAATTTTTGTATTAACTTGGGAGTATTAGGCACTAATTTTTCCATTGCAGAGGAAGATACCAATAAAATTCTGTTCATCTTTCCTGAAATTGTCCCTATTTTGAATAACATATTTAACACAGGGAATTTTGAAGAATCTTATTATAAATATTTGTATAAATTAGAAGGATTGAAAGGTCATTTGCAAGTAAATTCCTATGAAACATTTATCAAAACAACTATAAGTAATTCTCTTTCTTCCCCAATTTATTTCGATGAAGATGTTGAAAAGTTTATTGAAGTTTTCGTACCAGCTAATAATTATATCTTGTTTGAAAAGTTTATTTCTGAATCCAAATATCTAGTCGATGAAGATAAGTACCTAGGAGCATATAAATTACTCACATTTTTAAACAAACACAATTCAATAAATGAATCTGTAGTAGCATATTCTCAACTTAAAAATTATTTTGATTTAAAACAGAGGTTAACTTTATTGAACGATCAGGTTTTCTTTGTCGAGAAACAGGAACTCTCTTCTTTTATATCTGAAGTATACAAAGTTGGAGAGGATTTAAAGTCACTTACTATAGAAAAAAATTTACTTTACAACATATTTTTACCGTTATTAAAAGCTTTAAATTCTAAATTAGAAAATATACAAGAAAAAGTACCGGTCGTTGATGAAAACTTTGAAAACTTATCATTCTCTTTCAGTGAACAAATAAATGCCGAGATTTTGAAACTGCAAATGCATATTACCAGAATAGAAAACTTACCCGCTGTGTCAGAAAGTGTTACAGCAACTTTGGTAGAACAACCAACAGACTCACAAGAAGCATCAGCAAGAAGAATCTTTGTCTATTTTCTGCTTTCTATTTTAGGTGCTCTTTTTATAATTTTCTTGTATTTTGAATTGTACCCCTCGTATTCAAAAATCAACTTTTTATGTACACTGAAATTAGGTAGGTTTGCTGCTCACTTAGCAGAAAAACTTATTTTAAAAAATCCAGAAGATTATAAGGCGTTTCTAATTTTGGCAAAATCATATGAAGTTGCAGGAAAGTATAACGCATCAATCAACGCTTATAAGACCGCCTTAAAATTAAAAGACAAAACAAAAGAAGGTGAATAACTTGAATTTTTTAGTAATTTCAACTACTCTAAAAAATATATTCGTTGTATTAAAAGATGAAAAGAATAATATTTATACAAGGACTTTGACTGAGAATAAATCCGGTAATTACCTCGCTAACGCGATCAAAGAAGTAGCAGAAGAATCAAAAACAAATATAAAAAACATAGATGAATTTGGCATAGATATAGGGCCCGGATCGTTCACCGGGATCAGAGTAGCTATTTCTACTTTACAAGGGCTTTTAATAGATAACCCAGAAAAAGAAGTTTATACCTTTTTCTCTTCTGATGTCTTGTACCGTTCCGCCGTGAATAACAACCCCGATCTTAAGAAAAATAAGTTGGCTGTCTTGAAAAGAGCCCGAGAAAATGCCGCATATGCATCTATATACGAAAATGGGAAAAGAATCTTTGGCCCTCAAATGGTCTTTGAAGAGTTTTTAAGAGATTCTTTGAACAATTGTATTTTAATAAATGAAGAAGCAGAATATTTTAAAAACAAATACAAACTGGAAAATGAAGTATTTTATTCGAACATTGATGAAAAGTCTCTAATTGAAGAAGTTATCAAAGGAAAGAGAGTAAAAGTAAAAAACTTGGAACCTCTTTATCTTCAAAAACCTTTAGCCGTTGAAAATTTAGAAAGGAAAAAAAACAAAATAGAGCAAGGATAAATATCTACTTGCCTATTTTGTTTTAAAATTTTTATCCAAAATAATATGCAACGAGAAACCTACAAAGTAACTCAAACTGTAAAGTATGTTTATAGGGGTTCTATATTTTAAATTAAGTAAGTAAATGAGGAAAGAGAGTATAGCACCCGTTAAAAATGAATGCCACAATCCCCTATGTTTGGATAGTTTGTTAAAAATTATTCCTAAAAGTAATCCAACTAAAGTACCTATAACTATCAAAATAAAATTCGAAAGGTTATAAGAAAAAGGTAGATACTTTTTATACAAGAAATCATATTCAAAGAGATAGTATACACTTCCAAAAATTAAAAACAACCTCAATAACCTGTTTATGAAAGAGCTTTGGTGGTCGATGTCGGGGAAATCACTCCCGACAACAAAGAGAAAATAGGAAATCACGATCTCAGTGGAAACATAATAAACCTCGTAAAACAAATGGCTATAAACAAAATTGAACACTAAAAAAAATACAGGAAATCCAAGAATACCGCTTAATATGTGAGTTTTAAAATTAGGCATTGTTTATATCTCTTATTTGCTCCTTTTCATCAAATGCTAACACTTCTATAGGAAGTCTTTTTGTCCAAACTTCTATAATCCCGCCATTTTTAATATCTTTATAAAAAAGGACTTTTGGATCAAAAAAACTAATCGTTTTAGAAAGTGTTTTAAAAATGGGCCTGTTGTATTTTTTCAGTTGATTTAATGTTTTGGTGGGTAACCTATCTACTATTAAAGAATTGGCTCCTCCTTCAAACAAAAAATCAAAATAATCAGATATTTCTGTGATATTGATGTTTTTTATTTCACCGTGCGCCAAATTAAAAGTTCCGCAAGTGACAAATTCTCCGACAAATTTATATAAAGGCACCTCTTCCAATTGATAGTACTTTTCAAGTCTTTTTAAAGCCTCAGGGGTAACAAATATAATTTTTCCTGTATACAGAACATTGTCACCATTTTTTAACTTTTTCAACGTTTCTAAAGAAACAGGATAATTTATGTTAAGCAAAACACATTAGCCTCCTTACTGTTTTCCTACCTTTGATTGTAATCAGTTGAGAACACATAAGTTTTCAAGTATCAGATTTGTGCGTATTTACTAACTATTTCATATGTTAATGTTTTAAGAGAAATAACAAAATCCACATTCTCAATAACAACACGATCATCGGAATTCAAAGTCACTGGAGCAAAATTCAATATCCCTTTTACACCAGCTTCTATCAATATATTCGCAACCTCTTGAGCCACACTTGAAGGAACAGTTAATATAGCTATTTCAAAACCAAGATCATTGTTTTTATTTTTTAACTCTTTAATATGTTTTATTGGAACACCGGGTAACAAAATAGAATTAATTTTTCTTTTATCTACATCGTACGCTGCAACTATTTTAAACTTGTATTTTTCTAATTCAGGATAATGAGAAATAGCTCTGCCAAGATTTCCCACCCCTATAATTGCAACGTTCCAAATTCTTTCTGTTCCTAAAATCTTTTGAATCTTTAAACACAGATTTTCAACATCGTATCCTACGCCTCTTTTCCCAAACTCTCCAAAATAAGATAAATCTTTTCTAACCTGAGAAGCCTTTATATTAAGAGCCTCAGCAATCTCATGAGAAAAGGTTTTTGGCGTCCCTTCCTCTCGTAACTCTTTTAAAAGTCTGTGGTACATTGCTAGCCTTTTTATTGTGGGTTTAGGCACTTTGGGTGATTTCATATTTATGAAAAAGTTCTCACCAACGTGTTAGCAATTGTTTATTTACAATGTGGTGAAAAACTTTTTTTCACCTCCTATTTGTTATTTCTTATTTGACCACTATGTTTATAATTTTTCTTGGAACATAAATAATCTTTTGTATCTTTTTACCAGAGATATATTTTTGAACTTTATCATTTTCTAAGGCATAACTTTTTACTTCATCTTCGTTGAAATTAACATCAACCGTTATCTGAGCTCTCAATTTCCCATTTATTTGTACCGCTAAAGTAATTTCTTCTGCTTTTAAAGCATCTTTATCGATCTTTGGCCAACTTGCTTTAAATATAAAATCATCTTTTCCTAAATTCTTCCATAATTCTTCGCTTATGTGGGGTGCAATAGGAGATAACATCAATACAAAATCTTCAGAAAATTCTTTTAGTAAGTTGAGGTTCCAATCTTTTTCATCTGTATTGTTAAGATAAGAAGTTAATTCATTCAAAAGTTCCATAAGAGAACTTACTGCAGTGTTAAATTGAAAATTGCCTTCTATATCGCTCGTTATTTTCTCAATAGTTTGATGCAACTTTCTTCTTAAATCTTTTTCAGATTTATTTTTCAAAAGATAATTTGGCTTATTTTCAAGATGACTTATCTTATCCTGTATTTTCATGTACGTATTCCAAACCCTATTTAAGAATCTGTATGCTCCTTCTATGCCTGAATCATTCCATTCAGCATCCCTTTCGGGAGGAGCCATAAAAAGAATGTAAGTTCTTAGGGCATCGCTACCATATTTTTCGATCATTTCTTCAGGAGACACAACGTTACCTTTTGATTTAGACATCTTAGCCCCGTTCCTGTATATCATACCTTGAGTGAAAAGATTTTTGAAGGGCTCATCAAAGCTAATATAACCAAGATCTTTCAATACTTTGGTTATGAACCTTGAATAAAGTAAGTGTAATATTGCATGTTCGACTCCGCCTATATACTGATCTACAGGTAACCAATTATCTACATCTTCTTTATTGAAAGGTTTGTCTTCCAGCTTTGGATTCACATATCTTATATAGTACCACGAACTATCCACAAAGGTATCCATTGTATCAACTTCTCTTTTAGCTTTTCCACCACATTTTGGACATGTTGTTTCTTTAAAATCCGGATGATCGATCAAAGGACTTTTGCCAGTTGGTTCAAATTCAACATCCCTAGGAAGTTTTACTGGCAAATCCTTTTCAGGCACAGGAACAACCCCACATTTTTCACAATATACAATGGGAATCGGAGCTCCCCAATACCTTTGCCTTGATATAAGCCAATCTCTCAATTTGTACTGGGTGACAACTTTTCCGATATTATTATCTTCTAACCACTGAGAGATTTTCTTAATTGCTGTTTGGTTGCTTAAACCTGTAAATTCTCCAGAATTTACCAAAATTCCTTCACCAACGTAGGCTTTTTCTAGCTTTTCTTCAGTTAACGTGTTATCTTCAGGTGTAATAACAATTCTTATGGGAAGATCGTATTTTTTCGCAAATTCAAAGTCTCTTTGATCATGTGCAGGAACAGCCATAATTGCACCAGTACCGTATTCATACAAGATATAATTCGCTACGTAAACAGGGATCTTTTCTCCATTCACAGGATTTATCGCGTAACTTCCAGTGAAAACTCCTTCCTTTTCAGCTCCTTCAGCGGTTCTTTTAAACCTATCTTGCAAGCTCATTTTTTGCAAAAATCGATTGACTTTTTCACTATTTTCTGGAGTTGTCAATTCTTCCACAAGTGGTGATTCAGGAGCTAATGCCATAAAGGTAACTCCCCACAAGGTATCCGGTCTGGTAGTAAAAACTCTCAAGCTTCCTTTGCCATTATCAAGCTTAAATTCTACTTCGGCTCCCACACTTTTACCTATCCAATTTTTCTGCATTGTTTTGACATTCTCAGGCCATCCACTCAATTTTTCCAAATCATTTAGCAGCTTTTCAGCGTAGTCAGTTATCTTGAAATACCATTGCTCTAACTGTTTAATTTCCACAACGGTCCCACATCTTTCACATTTTCCGTTAACAACTTGTTCATTCGCAAGAACCGTTTTGCAGTTTGGACACCAATTAACAGGTGCTTTTTTCTTGTAGGCTAACCCATTTTTATACAATTGTAAAAAAATCCATTGTGTCCATTTGTAGTAATCTTCCTTACACGTTATAACTTCTCTGTCCCAATTATAACTAATACCTAACTTTTTAATTTGATTTCTGATGATATCGATGTTTTGCATGGTCCAATCTTCAGGATGAATGTTCCCTTTCTCTATCGCAGCATTTTCTGCAGGAAGCCCAAACGCATCAAAACCAAAGGGATGCAAGACGCTATACCCTCTCATTCTCTTGTATCGAGCTATAACGTCACCAATGACATAATTTTTTACATGGCCAACATGGAGGGTCCCCGAAGGGTAAGGAAACATTACCAAATCATAATATTTTTTTGGGTATTCATCATTCGACACTTTAAAAGCATCTTTTTCTTGCCAGTTTCTTTGCCATTTTTTCTCTATCTCTTGTGGGTTGTAAGTTTTTTCCATCTATAGTCATTCCTCCATTATTATAAGTATTCTTTTGTTAATTATACCACAATTGACTATTTTCCTGTAACCGTTGGAATATATAGATTTAAATCTTTCATTATGCTCGATATTTCTTTGTCAGGATGTTTAATAAGTCTGTACTGACCAGGTTCTTTTATTAGAAAAAAGGTATTTTCAGGGACTCCACTCTTAAATGAAGCGTTAAAAGGAAGTGTGTAGGTATATTGAGTTTCGATGGAAGGTTCTTTAAAAAAGTAAAATTTGTATGGATTCAATCCCGGCTTTAAATTTCCCTGGAAGATATATCTCCCTTCTGGATTCCTGAACGCCACCCAAACATCGGAAGAACCTATAATATATATCTGAATGTAACCAGCGTCTGATGGTTCATCTAAATTAGTGATAATTTTATCCAAGTCGTTTAGGTTTTTTTCTAAAAAATTGTTTGAAACTATGAATTTTTCAACCACACCATCTGGCTCAAAATATTTATTTAGATTTGAGATCTCTTTTTCTTGAGCCTCTAATTTTTCGTTCACTGTTGAATTTAATCGATTGAATTGACTTTGCAGATCCTTCCTAAGTTCTATGACCCTAATCTCTGTGGCAATGGATAAAACTATCGCTACTAAACTTACCACAAAGATAGTTATCTTAAATTTCATATTTACCTCCGAAAATCTCCGCTATATTATTGTATTCTTCTATATTTCTTGCGAAAATTTTTTTTATCTTCTGGATGGTGTTATCGACTTTTTTTGTATTTATTTCCATTTTATCCCCGATTTCTTGATATGAGTATCCATCTATCCATAATTCAACAATTTCCCTTTCGTTGCATTCGAGTTGTTCAAGACTCTTTGATAAAAAATATTCCTTGAGAAAATCCTTCTTCTCAGAATCAACGCTTTCTATGTAATAATCGGCGTTTTCTGAAAATTCGTCATCCGTGTTTTCCATACTTAAAGCTTCCGTCAAAACTTTATGCTTATTTCTGTTCAAGTAGGTGACAAAAGACTTAATCTCCGAAGAGATATTCATATAGGCAAAACTTGAAAACTTGGCGTTTGCATCTCTTCTGAAATTATATACCGCTTGAATTAAACCTACCAAACCTATTTGTAAAAAGTCTTCAAATTCCAGCCACGTACCATAATATTTCCCAACAATAGATTTCACCATAGGTTCAAACTTTTCAAGGATTATACCTAGGGCTTGGTTGTCCCCTATTTGTGCAAGTTCTATAAGTTTATCCAAATTCATTCCCCTTAGTCTATAGATATGCCTACTCATATTGCTCCTCACAGTTACTAAATATTTACTGACTTTAAACAATTTGAAAAATCCATAGATAGAGTCCATTTGATTCATACATTACAAAATTCAAACTCTATTGATTCTTTTCTATTATACTACATTCAGCAAAATACTTTCAAAAAAAAGGCGCTTAGCGCCCTTTTTCATAATTCTTTTCAACAATTTTTTTAAAACCCTATGGCAAAAGTTGTTTTGAACGTAAACCCGTTCAAATCAAAAATTTCTTCAAGATCTTTTGCAGTAAGGGATAGCTCCGTTCTACTTTCAACAATTCTGCTATCTATCCCAAAACCTAAAAATGTGTTCCAATAATCCTGATAATTTTCAATGCCAACTGTTAAGGGTATAAAATTGAAAAGAGAAGTTCTGGCTTGTACACCCCAGTCTATCTTTTGATCATCCATATAGAACTCCCCATACGGGACGATATCAAGGAAGATTAACGGTATCCTAAAAAATCCGGTAACACTCATTGGGTAAACATATTCTTCATTTACATCTTGCACTTCCATAACTGTTAAACTAGTAGAAACTTCTTCTGCTGAAGGGCTAGCATTGATCTCTTGCTTGTAAGAATTCAGGTAAGAAACGTTTGCAGGCTTAATCGTTATATTTTTTACTGCGATTCCTACAGAAGGATTTTTAATCTCACCAAAGGTTAGACCTACATCAATAGCATGTCCTGAATCTGTAAAGATTTTATCTGTTATGGAGCTAATTGATATATTTTCAAGGTCATCACTGTCAAAAGAAGAATACAAATCAACGTTAGCCTTAAATGTTATTTCTTCCTCTCCATTGGTAGAAGATGTGTATACAATATTTGATTCTTCGGTATAGGCTATCGGAAGGAACAAATTGTAAACCAATCCCACCGACATACGATCAAAATTATAAGAAGCGTACGCCCCTGCTTTAAAAGATGAGTCTAAGTTAAAAGTACTTTCGTAAGTTTCATCTGTTTCGTTTCTCTCAGCAATAAGTTTTATCAATTCGTTTGATACCGTTAAATCACTTTCTAAATCACCATTGAGTACAACTCCAAGGCCTAGATCAAAGATATTTACTACAAAATGTCCTTCAACGTTATCTTTTGTTATAAAGGATAAATCATCTCCTCCTAAAGAGTTATACATTTTGTCGAAATCAATGGTGCTCTTCTCGGAAGTCAAGATGGGCAAAAGATCACCAATTTTGTAAACGTTTTGATAAACCATAATATCCGGAAAAAT